>ERZ802830.3855-NODE-3855-length-12338-cov-7.03851_pt1 | contig 12338 bp, 15 predicted proteins | sample MGYA00345654_ERZ802830 | MGnify/ENA primary metagenome ERZ802830 (study PRJEB30503, sample SAMEA104212375) | marine metagenome | biome: Westerlies Biome; feature: [SRF] surface water layer (ENVO:00010504) within the epipelagic zone...; material: water... | reverse complement strand
CTTCAAACAAGAAGATTTTAATAAAAAAGATTTTGGTGATAAGGTAAATTTTCTACTATCTTCTAGTTTGGCCGAAATCAAGAGAAGAGGTTCACTTACAAATGAAATTAAATTGCGAGGCGATTCTATAAAAGAATTAAAAGACTTCTTAAATAAAAATGATAAAACTAATTTTGAATTAGAAGTAGTCTCTTTGATTAACAGTAAGACTGCTCAACCAGTGGTTGTTGAACTAAATATAAATTATCCATAATCTTAGATGTCTAGAGTTATATCTATTGATCCAGGGATATCTAAATGTGGAGTGATAATAGCGGATATCAAAGAAAAAAAAGTGTATGAAGCAATAGTTATTAAAAGTCATCTACTTTTTAAATATGTTAAAAAAAAATATCAAAGCGGAAAAAACGTTCAGTTGTTAATTGGTAATGGAACAAGTAGTAAAAATTACATAAAATATTTAAATCAGTTTGATCCTAATTTGATTATTGCTGAAGAAAAAAATTCAACTTATAGGGCTAAAGAAAGATATTTTGAAATTTTCCCCTTAATGGGCATAAAATGTTTTTTACCAAGAGAGATATTTATTTTGAATAAAAATTTAGATGCATTAGCTGCTTTAATTATTATGGAAGATTATTTCAAAATTAAATTTGATGTAAGTGAAAAACTTAAGACTAAAACTTGGCTGAAATAATGAATTTATATTCATTTCCTGCTTCAAGTTCATAATCTTTCTTTAAAAAAAATCTCAATAATGAATCTTCAATTAATGCTCTGCCTAAAGGTGGGTTTACAAACAAAACTCCTTTTCCAAATGACCATGTGAAGGACCACTTGAAATCGCTTGCTTCCACAACTCCTTTTACTTCTTTTTTGGTGAAACAATATTCTTTAACACTTACATGTGCAGTTGTCTCAGGCTTCTCTTTCATTTATAATTTTTCTTCTCTATGGAAGGAATTTAATTCACTAATAATATAATCTTCATTTTTATCATTTAGTTCTATGAGTGATTCGATTAATTTTTTATAAACTCTATCCAAAGTAAAACTTTCTTTTGAAGATATATTTCCTAAGACATGGGAAATAGTATTGAAGGTTTTCTTTCTTTCATTAACGGGTGGGGATCCTATACCTATTTTTATTCTATTAAAATTTTCAGTCTGCAATTTATTAATGATATCTTTAAGTCCATTATGTCCTCCAGAACTTCCTTTTTTCCTAAATCTAATTTTACCTAGGGGTAGATCAATATCATCAACTATTATAAAAAGACGATCCAAATCTATTTTGTACCAGTCCACTATCGCCCTTACAGCATTTCCACTGTTATTCATAAAAGTGTTTGGCATAAATAATCTATAAGTAAATTTATTTATTTTGAATTCTGAATAATAACTTTTAAGCTTATTTTTCAAAGTAAATTTAGAATCGTATTTTTCCGAAAAATTTTCAAGTAGTAAAAAACCAATATTATGTCGATTTTTAATATATTCTTTACCAGGATTCCCCAAACCAATTATAAATTTCTCATTACTATTCATAATTACAATTTTATATGTAAATTTTTATAAATTATAAAATAGAAACTTAATAAGGGTTTTCAATTGTGAATGAGAACACAAAATAAAGATTTTATTTTCTTATTTAATGAAATTATAAATTTTTACCTATTTACAAAATATTTACATAATATAAATTTAATTACTCTACAAAAATAATTTAAAGTAATTTAAGAATTTTAATTGCCATTCCAATCGACTGAGAATCCCTGAAGGAGTAAAGATTGGTTATAAATTTGTAGGAGAATAACAAGAAAAACTAGTAAAAGTAAACCTATTACGGTCATAATAGGAACAGCTCCCCATCCAGGAACAACTTTTCCTTGACCTGAATTTCCAATAGCTTTTAAAAGAGTTCCTAATGCAGTTTTTTGGCCCATAGTAATTTCTCTAAATCAAATATATTTCGTTATTGTATAAGAGTTAATACATAAATTGTTTACAAATTTACTAAAATTGATGCAAACTTTATCATCCGCACCAGATCCTGCAGTTTCTGTAGCAGTTACAATACTGGCTGTACTATTAGCTTTAACGGGTTTTGGACTATGGACAGCTTTCGGTCCAAAAGCGGCGAAACTAACTGATCCCTGGGACGATCATGATGATTAGGGTTTTTTAACTAAGATTATAAATGTAGAAAGTATTTCAAAATTTACCAAAAATACAAAAAGTAAACCTTTTCACATGATTTAAATATAAATTTAATAGGATATAAATCTGTTAGTAATTGCAATTCCATGCTCGCCTTAAAAATTTCAGTTTACACAATCGTTTTTTTCTTTGTAGGAATCTTTCTATTTGGTTTTTTAGCTAGTGATCCTACAAGAACACCTAATAGAAAAGACTTAGAAAGTCCTCAAGATTAATTTCCTCTTTTAATTTGTTCAACATTTTGAAGATTAGAAAACTAATTAAAGCTATATTCTTTGTTTCCGCATTAATAAACTTAACTCCTTCGAGTAAAGCAACACAATTTTTTGCTATTGATTCAAAAAATTTTTCTCAATCAAAAAGCGTCAATTGGATTAATAATGTTTTTCCAAAAAACATAAATGTTTCCAGTAAAACACCACTTCCAAGATCTGAAAATAACGATAAAAGTAATTCTAAAAATGAGATCTTACATCCTTATAAGGATGGGTCGCAAACACTTTTAGCCAACTCTTTTGATGACAAAAACGAGTTAGAGATCCAATCTGAAATACAATCTGAAGAAAATAATATTTTAAAGGCAAAGGGCAATGTTCTTGTTTTTTATCAAGGTAAAATTCTTAAAGCAGACAGTCTAATTTATGATAAAAGGCAAAAGACTGTAAGTGCTAGAGGAAATATTTCTTTGAGTATTGGTGAGCAACTATTCAAGATGAATAGATTTCAATATGATTTCAATAGTAAGAAAGGTTATTTGTTCGATGTCAAAGGATTAATAAAAACAGATAATCTTATTGATGATTTGTTTTCTAATGTTGAAACTTCAGATATTAAAAATATTGAAATTTCAAAAGAGATATTTAAGGAAAAAGTTTTAAATACCCCTGGAGCTTTAAAAAATTGGATATTCTTAACGGATAAAATAGAAATTGATGGAAAAAAATGGAAGAGTGAAAAAGCTATTTTTACTAATGATTTAATTGAATTAAAGCAAGTTAAGATAGAGATCAATTCACTTGAAGTTATCTCTAGAAAAGACCAATTAAGATTCAAGTCTTCTTTAAATTATTTAATTTTGGATGATAAGATTTCAGTTCCCTTCTGGTTTGGTGAAAGGACTTTGACGAAATCAGGAGAAAGTTTTTCTTTTGAAAATAGATGGAATATGGGTTATGACAATGTGGATAAAGATGGCTATTTCATTGGTAGAAAATTAAATTCAATAAATTTATTTGATGATTTTGTTCTTGATTTAGAACCACAATTCTTAATACAAAGATCACTTCAGGGGCATACCAAAAGTTTTGTAAGTAAGGGAGATTCAATAACTGCTGATAAGGTTAAGAGAGATGCATATTGGGAAGACTATTTTGGTTTTAATTCCCAAATTAAAGGAAAAATTAGTAATTGGAATTTGGAAATAGATAAGCAAATAAATTCTTTTGATCCTGATGAATCTCCAAATTCTTTACGAGTTAAGTCTAATTTAAGTAAAGAAATTTCTTTTTTAAACTCAAAATGGGATAAAAGTTTTTTTGGAGTTTTTAGAGATAGGGTTTGGAACGGATCGTTAGGTGAATCTGAAGTTTATACAGGCTATGGTTCCAAACTAGAAAAACAAAATACTTGGGAAGTTAATGGTATTACTAAATCTGAAACTTTATCTTTAGGGTTGGGTAATTTTAAAAGCGAAACTTTAAATAGTAAGAATCTGGTTACTAGTATCAAAGGTAGTTTATTTTATTCATTAGATCAAAAATTACCACTAAATGTTAATAAGGCTTCAAACAAATTTATTGATAGTTCGTTTAAATATATTTCTGAGCCAATAAACAAAGGGCTTAGTCTTAATACTAGTTTAGAATTATTTTATGCTTTTTATAAAAATGGCAATAATCAACAATACTTGGGTTTTGGTGCTGGACCTGAATTTATTTTAGGGGATTTACAAAAAAAATATTTTGACTATACGAGAATAAGTATATTACCTTTTTATAAGATAAAAAGTGGAGATAGTTTATTTAAATTTGATCAAATTGCTGATAAATTTACCTTAGATATTGCCTTTGACCAACAATTATTTGGACCACTTATTCTTAAAAGTAATGCTAGCCTAAATTTGGATAGTGATTCAAAAGATTATGGTGATTTTATAAATTCTAAAATCTCATTAAATTGGAGAAAAAGATCTTATGAATTTGGAATTTTTTATCAACCTCATGATGAAGCAGGAGGTATTTCTTTTACATTATTTGGCTTCGAATAGCTATTAGAAACTAGAATTAAAATTTATATAAGGTAAATCATTTAATTTGTTTTCAATTAAATCCTTATTTTCAAGTAGTTTTGAAGTGGCATCCCATTCTCCAGTTAAAAACATTTTTTTTGAAGTTTCTTTTATTTCAAGATTAAATTTCAATTTTTCTCCTTTTGCAGTGGATTTGAAAAGATCAATCTCTAAGAATAAATTCTTAATATCCAGATATTTTTGGATTTCTTTTATCGATTTCTTTGGAAGAGTAAAGCATGGAACTCCAATTGCAATACAGTTACTATAAAAAATATCTGCAAAACTTTCTCCAATTATGGCTTTTATTCCCCATCTCATCAATGCTTGAGGAGCATGCTCTCTGCTTGAACCGCATCCAAAATTACTATTAACAATAAGTATTGTAGCTCCTTTATTAGTCTCTAAATCAAAGGGGTGATTCCCTTTAAGAGTTTTGCGATCATCATCAAAAACAGATTTACCTAAGGAATCAAAATCAATACATTTAAGAAATCGAGCAGGAATTATTCTGTCGGTATCAATATCATCTCCAACTAATGATATACATTTCCCATTTATTTGAGAAAAGTTTCCTATTGGAGGTTTGAATTTGAAACTCATTTGTTAATAAAATCTCTTACGTCACTAACTTTTCCTGTAATTGAAGCAGCGGCAACCATTGCTGGACTCATTAGAAGCGTTCTTCCATTTGGAGAGCCTTGTCTCCCTTTGAAATTTCTATTGCTAGAACTGGCACTTACTTGATTCCCAATGAGTTTGTCTGAATTCATTGCTAAACACATTGAACAACCAGGCTCTCTCCACTGAAAACCTGCTTTTATAAATATTTTATCAAGACCTTCCTCTTTTGCTTCTTTTGCAACCTTCTCTGAGCCTGGAACTACAAAAGCTTTTATGTTTTTTGCTACTTTTTGATGTTCCAATACTTGAGCGGCAACTCTTAGGTCACTTATTCTTCCATTCGTACAACTCCCAATAAAACAAACATCAATGGGGGTATTCTTAATTGATTGTCCAGGTTTGAAACCCATATATTCATATGCCTCTCCAGCAATAAATTGGTCGTTTGGATCTATCTCGTTTAATGAAGGAATTTTTTGATTTACGCCGATACTTTGTCCAGGCGTAATACCCCAGGTAATAGTTGGTTCTACTTTAGAGGCATCTAGCTTGAATACATCATCATAAATACAATTATCACTACTTTCTAATGATTTCCACCATTTAACGGCCTTTTCCCAATTTTCATTTTGAGGCGAGCATAATTTATTTTTCATATAACTAAAGGTTTTTTCATCAGGATTTATATAACCGCATCTTGCTCCTCCTTCAATGGACATATTGCATATAGTCATCCTTTCTTCCATTGATAATTCACTTATGGCAGGACCTGCAAATTCATAGGCATAACCTACTCCTGCTTTTACTCCGAGTTGATTAATTATATGTAGTACTAAATCTTTAGCATAAATTCCATTTGATAATTTATTTTCACACCAAATTTGTCTGACTTTGAGCTTATTCATAGCTATTGTTTGACTTGCAAGTACATCTCTTACTTGGCTAGTACCAATACCAAAAGCAATTGATCCAAAGGCTCCGTGAGTTGATGTATGAGAATCTCCACAAGCAATAGTCATGCCTGGTTGGGTTAAACCAAGTTCAGGAGCTACTACATGCACTATTCCTTGTTTACCACTGCCAATATTAAAAAATTTAATTTTGTGCTCGATACAGTTCTTTTCTAGAGTGTCGATCATTTGTTCTGCCAGATTATCTTTGAAAGGCCTGCTTTGATTATCTGTTGGCACAATATGATCAACTGTAGCTACAGTTCTTTGGGGGAATTTTACTTTTAAATTTTTATCTTTTAAAGCTCCGAATGCTTGCGGGCTAGTAACTTCATGAATAAGGTGCAGACCGATTAAGATTTGATCTGAGCCACCAGGAAGATTTGCAACTTTGTGTAAATCCCACACTTTATCAAATAAGGTATCTTGACTCAATTTGCAAAAAAGTTACTTACTACTAGATAATAAGATTAATCTAAGGCTGTTTAAACACACATTTACACTTAGTCTTTGAATTTCAATTCTATTTCTTGTTGAGCTAAATATTTTTTTAATATTGGTCATGTGACCATTTGGTCCTGCAATTGAGATATAAACTAATCCAACAGGCTTCTCTTTATTACCTCCACTTGGACCGGCAATGCCACTAATTGCGATAGACCAATCTGAATTTAGTTTTTCTTTTGCATTAATTGCCATAGTTTCTGCAACCTCTTCAGAAACAGCACCAAATTTTTTTATAAGATTTTCTGGAACATTTAATAATGATTCTTTAAGGTTATTACTGTAAGAAATAATACTGCCTTTAAATACTTGTGATGAGCCTGGTATTGATGTGATTGAAGAGGAGAGAAGACCTCCTGAACAGGATTCTGCAAAAACCAGAGATTCTTTTCTTTTAATTAATTCCTTTATTAATACGCTTGATAAATTATCATCGTTTTCACCAAAAATAAATTCGGAAAACTCTTTTTTCAATTTTTCTTTAATTGGGTTAATTATATTTTTTGCTTCTGATTCATTTTTAGCTCTTGCTGTTAGTCTGAGCTTAACTTCTCCTAAGTTAGCGTATGGCGCGACAGTAGGGTTTTTTAGTTTTAGAAGATTATCAATCTTTTCTGAAATAGTAGACTCTCCTATACCAGAAAATTTAAGAGTATTTGAAAAAAATATATAACCATCTGAAAAATTATTTTTAATATAATTAACTGCAGTTTCTTTCCACATTTCTTTCATTTCAATTGGCACTCCTGGAAAAGTTAGGATGGTAAATCCCTCAATTGGTTTCCATATCATGCCAGGAGCAGTGCCTCTAGTATTATTAATTATTTGAGCATCTTTTGGAAAAAAACATTGTTTTTTTAAACTAGATCTGTTGAAAGTTGAACCTGAAATTGAAAGCTTTTTTTTTATTTGATCCCATAAATATTCTCTTTCAGAAAGAGTTGCATTAAAAGATTTAGCTATTGCCTCAGTAGTTAAATCATCTGGAGTAGGTCCTAGACCACCTGTAGTAATTAATAAATTACTTCTTGAAGATATTTCTTTAATTAGTTTAGTAATCCTTTCAGAATTATCTCCAACAGTTGACTGTCTAAAATGATTTAGTCCTAAAGTTGATAACTCCTCAGAAATCCATTGAGCGTTAGTATTTACTATATTTCCTAAAAGTAACTCAGTTCCTATAGAAAGAATTTCAACCCCTTTACAGTTAGGATCATTTGATTGATGCTTCAAGTTTGAATTCATAAAGAGGAAAACGATTACATAAAGTTAATACCCTTTCCTTGCATTTTTTTTCTATTAATAAATCATCTGGATTGAGTAATCTATCAGCAATAATTTCACCAACTTCAACAAAAGCATCATCATTAAAACCTCTAGTAGTTAGAGCTGCAGTGCCCAATCTCAACCCACTTGTTACAAAAGGTGATTCAGGATCAAACGGGACAGTATTTTTATTTGCTGTTATGTTAACTTCACTTACAAGTAAGTCAGCAACTTTACCAGTCATATTAATACTTCTTAAGTCAAGCAATACAATATGATTATCAGTACCTCCACTAACAATATCTATTCCTCTTTTAATTAAAGTTGAAGACAAAACTTTTGCATTATTGATAACCTGTTTTGAGTAATTAATAAAGTTGGGCTGTAAAGCTTCTCCAAAGGCAACAGCTTTAGCTGCGATAATATGTTCTAAAGGCCCACCCTGAGTTCCAGGGAACACAGATTTATCAAATTTCTTTCCAAATTCCTTATCTTTACATAAAATTAATCCTCCTCTTGGACCTCTCAATGTCTTATGTGTTGTCGTAGTTACCACATCACAATAAGGAATTGGATTAGGGTGTAGTTTGGTTGCTACAAGTCCTGCAATATGAGCAATATCAGCCATTAAAAAAGCTCCAACTTCATCAGCGATTCTTCTGAACGACTCGAAATCAATTTTTCTTGGATAAGCAGAATATCCACAAATAATTAGTTTTGGTTTTGTAGCTAATGCAATATCTCTAATTTCATTAAAATTCAATTTATTAGTTTCTTTATCAACTCCATAGTGAACAGCATTGAACCACTTTCCGCTCATATTGACTGGGGATCCGTGGGTTAAATGTCCTCCATGCGATAGATCCATTCCTAATATAGTGTCACCAGGTTTAAGTAAACTTAGAAAAACAGCTGCATTTGCTTGTGCTCCACTATGGGGTTGAACATTGGCCCAGTCTGCATCAAAAAGTTGTTTTGCTCTTTCGATTGCTAGTTCTTCTATCTCATCTACAAATTCACAACCACCGTAATATCTTTTTTGTGGAAGACCTTCAGCGTATTTATTTGTTAAAAGCGAACCCTGAGCCTGCATTACAGCCATTGATGCAAAATTCTCACTAGCGATCAATTCAAGATGCGTTTCTTGTCTATTTTTTTCGGAATTAATTAAGTTGGATATGATTGGATCACTTTCTTTAAGATTTTGAAGAATATTCATTAAAATAAAGGGAACTTTAAATTAAATATAGACGATATTTTGAAAGAAAATGTAAAAAAATTATTTCATAATTTTTAACGCGCCTGGAGAGATTCGAACTCCCGACACCCTGATCCGTAGTCAGGTGCTCTAATCCACTGAGCTACAGGCGCATATTTATGTAATATCTCTGGTCCTGGGTCTCTTAGTCAACAAGATTTCAGTTAAACTAGTCAATATTAACAATCTAAATTCATAATTATGCCGATTAAATGGTATGGCAATGGTGATTCAGAAGACCCTATTTACAAACATTTTTCCAGAATAGTAAATTTTGTAATTCATTGTATGGTATTTACTGCAGTCGTAAGTGGAACTTGGCTTTTTAAAGAGATTAAACATGACTTAGTTTTTTTTAATAATTTTGCAATTGCATGGGCAGTCATTCTCTCATCGCATTTACTTTTTGTATTTATAAAAAAACCTAAGGATTATAAAAAACAATCAACTTAAGTTTTTATTATGAATTCTCAGATGCAAATCAGTGATCTAGAAAATATTATTTCAGAAAAAATTTTTATAAAAATAGAAAAATGGAATCTGTATCTTGGAGATGCTGGTTTAGCTAGAAATCTTGCTTTGGAATGTATTAGCAATTTAGATAAAGGTAGTCAGCAGGCTGCAAAATTAGGCTTAGAAGCTATTAAGGTAAAAATTGGAGATGGAAATCAAACAATTCTTTTGTCTAAGTTGATAACTGCAGCACAAATTTGTGATTTAGAGGAAATACTTGATAATTTATGATTCTTAATCATATTTTGATTAGTGGATTTAATTTATTAACCCCGAATATCTTGGTTATCGAAAAATAAATAATCAAAAAAGCCAACAATCCCATAACTAATATAAATAGCTCCCAAACGTTCGAATTTAATACATTTATATCCTTGATAACTGAATAACAAATTGTGCTTGTAATAGAGCAGGCTATTGAAATAAGAACAATTTTTTTTAATAAAATAATTTTAGGGATTTTGATTCCATAAGTATTAAAGTTTGTAGTAAGAAAAATACAAATAATTAAGTTAACTATTCCTGAAGAAAGGATTATACCTATAACACCAAAATTATAAGGAGATAAGTTTCCATAATTAATAGTTGGAGCTCCTACTAGAAACCAATCGAAAAAAACATTTAGTATTATTCCAGCGAAAGATAATTGAAAGGGTAACTTTGGGTTCTCAATTGCATAATAAGCTCTAACTAATAAATCTCTGTAGAGATAAAAGGGAATTCCAACAGCATAGGCAATTAAAATATTTTTTACTAAAAATACGGCTTCGGAATTAAAAGCCCCTCTTTGAAAAATAAATTGCACTAATTGATTATTAAATGTGATAAAAAAACCAGTCAAAAAAATAGTTGTTAAAAAACAATATTCTATTCCTGAGATTAAACTTTTTTCTAAGTTTCTATTATCTTGCTTACTATTGAATTCAGAAAACTTTGGAAGTAGTGGCAAAATCAAAGCGTTTGATAAAACTCCAAGTGGAGCTTGTATAAGAAAATTGCCGTAGGCTAATCCCGATGCGGCACCTTGAAAGCTTGAAGCAAAAAACATATCAACAAAAACATTAATTTGCCCTAAACCTGATGAAATTGTTGCAGGAGCGATTAATTTGAAGATTCTTTTCTCTTCATTTTTAAATAAATGCCAAGCCGAATTAAATCTAAATAAGCCGATCTTATTGATTTCCCAGCACTGAACAGCAAATTGTATACAAGTACCTGTTAAGGTCGCTTTGGCTAGTAATCCTGAATAAAACAAATAATTAGAATTTGTATTTTGATGACTAAAGATCCAACTGGCTGAAATAAATAAAATTGTTGTCAGACTTGTTAAAGCTGGACTTATGCTTGATATGAAAAATTTATTTCTTGAATTTAAAGCTCCAAAACTCAACCCTATAAAAGCAGAAAGAGGAATACAAGGAGTTAGGATTCTTAATTGATAAGTTGCGATAGATTTAGCTTCATCACTTAAATTTGGGGCTATAAAGTTTATTAGAAAACCTGAATTAAAATATACAACTACTCCTAGAATAAAAAATAACAAAGTTAGTTTAATACTTACTTGTGTTAATACGAGGGCCCCCTCTCTCCTCTTAAGTGGAGTTAGCACTGCTACAACTGCATTATGTAATGGGCCATTAATTCCACCAATAATAATGAGTAAAAAACCTGGAATTATGTAGGCGTAGTTATAGGCGTCGTATGTTATTCCAATTCCAAAGGCTGCAGCGATAAATATTTGTCTTATAAAACCCGCAACTTTACTTAGAGATGTGGCAAACGAAATTGAAGCCACATTATTTTTAAAATATGAATGCATTTGATATTGAGTTAAATCTTTTCAAGAAGATTTAGATTCCATTATATTTTGTTTCTAATCTAGTTCACACTTTATGAATGATCGAATAATTGAATTTGAACCATTAATTGAAGGTATTTTAATTAAAAGATATAAAAGATTTCTCGCTGATATTCAGATTGAAAATGGAGAAATAGTTACTGCCCATTGTGCTAATACAGGCCCGATGAAGGGTCTTTTAAACGAAGGAGCTAAAGTAAGAATTAGCTTTTCTTCATCAACTACAAGAAAGCTACCTTGGACTTGGGAACAAGTAAAAGTAACAGGAAGTGATAACAAAGAGGTTTGGGTTGGGATAAATACATTATTTGCAAATAAATTGATTAGAAAAGTTCTTGAACAAAACCTATTCAAAGATAAACTCGGGGAGATAGCTAAAATCAAGTCTGAAGTACCTTATGGCAAAGATAAAAAAAGTAGAATTGATTTTCTTTTAACTCCAAAATCTTCAAATCCTGATAATCGTAACATTTATGTTGAGGTTAAAAATACTACTTGGACAAAAAATAATGTAGCTCTTTTCCCTGATACGGAGACGAAAAGAGGACAAAAACATTTAATAGAATTAAAAGGCTTAATTCCTGAAAGTAAAAGTGTTTTAGTTCCTTGCATTACAAGAAATGATATAGATTATTTTGCCCCTGGAGATGAATCAGATCCATTGTATGGATTGCTTTTTCGAGAATCAATTAGTGCAGGTATGTTACTGATGCCATGCTGTTTTGAGTTTCATTCAGATCATGTAGCTTGGAAAGGATTTAAACCCTTAAAATTAAATTAATTTTTTGGGATTTTTAAGTTGATTTAGAAAAAATACCTAGATTTAACAAAGATTTTTTGAGATGCAACAATTAAATTG
>ERZ802830.3853-NODE-3853-length-12341-cov-34.2683_pt1 | contig 12341 bp, 8 predicted proteins | sample MGYA00345654_ERZ802830 | MGnify/ENA primary metagenome ERZ802830 (study PRJEB30503, sample SAMEA104212375) | marine metagenome | biome: Westerlies Biome; feature: [SRF] surface water layer (ENVO:00010504) within the epipelagic zone...; material: water... | reverse complement strand
CAAGCTTCGTAACTTACTTGAAGGGCAAAACCTTCAAAAAGATTGACAGCCACACAATCCACGTCGTCACTGCAAAACCATATCCGTTAATGCCAAATGACCTCAGCACTGTTAAAATAATTTCTGCGAAAGCCGGTAACGGTGCAAGCACTGAAGACTACAATAGTGGAAAAGCAACGGTCGGAACTGGCCCATACAAGTTCATTGAATGGGTTCCAGGCGATCGAATAGTACTTGAGCGCAATGCGTCGTATCACGGTGCGAAAGCGGCTTTTGATAAAGTGACTTTCAAGCCAATAAAGGCGGGCCCAGCTCGTATCTCCGCTCTTCTAGCAGGTGACGTTGACTTTATTGATAACGTTCCCCCACTTGATGTAGCTAGACTTAAAACTGAAAAAAACGTTCAGTTGAGTAGCGGACCATCAAACCGCGTAATTTATCTGCACATGGACCAGTTTCGCGAAAACTCTCCACATATCACCGCAAAAGACGGTAGCCCAATAAAAAACCCACTAATGGATGTAAGGGTTCGTAAAGCAATTTCTTTGTCAATTAACCGTGATGCAATCGTTTCGCGTGTTATGGAAGGAATAGCTGTAAAAGCTGGTCAGCTTTTGCCTGCAGGCTTTCATGGCGTATCGTCCAAAATGAAGCCTGATCCCTACGATACTAAAATGGCTAAAAAACTAATGGCTGATGCCGGCTACCCTGACGGCTTCAAGATGACCATCCATGGGCCAAATGACCGTTACATTAACGATGCAAAAATTGCTGAGGCTCTTGCGCAGATGTTGAACCGTGTGGGTATTGAAGCGAGCGTAGAAACAATGCCCAAGGCTGTTTATTTCAAGCGTGCTTCAAGAGGGGGCCCAAATAAATCACCTGAGTTTAGTTTTATGCTTCTCGGTTGGGGCGCTGGTTCTGGTGAGGCATCATCACCTCTAAAAGCTCTTTTGCACACATACGATAAGTCAAAAGGTTTAGGTGCTGCTAACCGTGGCCGTCACTCCGATGCTGAAGTTGACAAACTTGTCAAACAGGCCCTTGCAACCGTCGATGCTGATGCACGCGGAGCACTTCTCGCTAAAGCCACTGAAAAGGCAGTTGGTGAGAACTACGGTGTCATCCCGATGCACTACCAAGTTAATACTTGGGCCGCAAAGGCCGGTTATAAGTACTTGCCGCGGACTGACGAGCGCACCATCGTAACCGGTCTGTCAAAGAACTAGTGTAGGCTTTGAACATCTGATGTACCTCACATTGCTCTGTAGATTTTTGCATTGTGGGGTACAAATTCATTTTTGGGATTAGACCATGACAGCATTTATTCTTCGGCGATCACTCCAAAGCATTGTCGTTTTGTTTATAATGTCGTTGATAGTGTTTGTTGGGGTAAACCTGGTCGGTGACCCGGTGGATATGTTAATTAACCCAGAGGCTGATCAGGCTGAAATAGATCGTGTTATACGTGACCTTGGTCTGGACAGGCCTGTTTCCGAACAATATTGGTATTTTGTTGTAAATGCCTTCCAAGGAGATCTTGGACGTTCATTTATATTTGGTGAGCCAGCGCTGAAATTAATTGTCCAACGGATGCCGGCAACTATGGAACTGGCTTTAGTCTCACTTCTAATGGCCGTTGTTTTTGGAATCCCGCTAGGAATTTATGCTGGACTCAAGCCAAACAGTAAATTTAGCAAAACAATCATGGCTGGATCCATATTAGGGTTTTCAATGCCTACCTTTTGGGTTGGTATAATTTTAATTATGTTCTTTTCAGTGCATCTTGGCTGGCTGCCATCGACTGGCCGTGGTGACGTTGCCACCTATTTCGGCGTTACCAGTTCAGCCTTCACACTTGATGGACTGTCTCACATATTTTTGCCTGCGTTCAATTTAGCTTTATTCAAACTTTCATCTGTTATCCGTCTAGCCCGTGCTGGAACTCGTGAAGTTATTCTTCAAGACTACATTAAATTTGCGCGCGCAAAGGGTTTAGCCGAGTCCCGAGTGGTTCGGATTCATCTTTTAAAAAATATAATGATCCCCGTCATAACGATAATCGGTCTCGAGTTTGGGTCGCTAATAGCATTTTCAACTGTAACGGAAACAGTTTTTGCATGGCCAGGAATGGGCAAGCTTATCATCGACTCAATCTACAACCTAGATCGACCAGTCGTTGTGGCCTATCTCATGATCATCGTGGTGATTTTTGTCATGCTGAATCTAATCGTTGATATTCTGTATTCAGTTCTTGATCCACGCGTAAGAATAAAAGGGGTTAGCTAATGAGTGCGTCTGCAAACAAACAAAGCTACGACCTTCCCGCGGCAGGTCTCAGAAAATTCTGGTTAGATTTCTCCGAAAGCCCAACCGCCGTAATTGCTTTATTTGTTTTTCTAATAATATTGTTTATCGCTATATTCGCCCCTTGGGTTTCACCGTCGAACCCCTATGATCTGACTAGCGTAGACATAATGAATAGCCGGCTGCCGCCAGGCTCGGAAGATTTTTCAGGGAACTTTTATATACTCGGAACAGATGGGGCAGGCAGAGATATGCTATCTGCTATCTTTTACGGCCTTCGAGTGAGTTTAGGAGTTGGTGCACTTTCAGGTCTAGTTGCTCTTATTCTTGGTGCCTCGGTAGGCTTATCTGCTGCATATTTTGGCGGCAGGTTTGAAACAATTATGATGCGCATAGTTGATATTCAGCTGAGCTTTCCATCGATTTTAATGGCGCTAATTATTCTAGCCGCTTTTGGAAAAGGTGTTGAGAAAACAATCATCGCATTAATATTAGTGCAGTGGGCTTATTACGCCCGAGCTGCACGCGCCAGCGCCTTGGTCGAAAAGAACAAGGAATACGTTGAGGCTGCAAAATGTCTTGCATTGGGTGATAAGAGGATAATATTAAGTCATATCGCGCCCAATTGTATGGCTCCACTGATTGTTGTTGGCACGCTGCAAACTGCACACGCTATTTCTCTCGAGGCCACTCTGAGTTTTCTCGGCCTTGGACTTCCAATTACAGAGCCATCTCTGGGACTCCTAATTGGAAACGGCTTTGAGTACATGTATTCAGGTGATTTTTGGATAAGTATTTTCCCCGGTATTGCATTGTTGATTACTATTGTTTCAATTAATTTAGTGGGGGACCAACTGCGCGACATGTTTAACCCTCGCCTGCAAAAGTGAGGCAAGCATTGGAACCAATTTTAAAGATTAATAATCTACAGACACATTTTTTTACAAAGGCAGGAATTTTAAAAGCTGTAGACGGTGTAAGCTTTGAAATCGCCGCAGGCGAAATTGTTGGGCTTGTTGGCGAGTCCGGTTCAGGGAAGTCAATAACTGGTTTTTCTGTGATGGGTTTAGTCGATCCACCTGGAAAAATTATTGATGGGAACATTAATTTCAAAGGAAAAGATTTGAGCGCCCTCTCAAATGATCAGATGCAGAATATTCGTGGCAACCGGATTGCCATGATCTTCCAAGATCCAATGATGACGCTTAACCCTGTTCTGCGAATTGAAACGCAGATGATAGAAGCTATTCAAGCTCATGATGGTGGCGTTAGCCGCGAAGATGCACGAATTCGGTCACGCGACACACTTGGGCTTGTCGGCATTTCTTCACCAGATGAAAGGCTTCGCGCCTACCCTCACCAATTTTCTGGAGGCATGCGTCAACGTGTTTCGATCGCCATTGCAATGTTAAACCGACCCGATTTGATTATTGCTGACGAACCAACAACAGCCCTAGATGTTACTATTCAGGGCCAGGTCATCAGTGAAATGCAAAAATTATGTCGCGAAACACAGACAGCTTTGCTATGGATTACCCATGACTTAGCTGTTGTCGCAGGCATCGCAGATCGCGTGTGCGTTATGTATGCTGGTCGAATAGTTGAACAAGGTTTGGTTGCTAACATAATTGCAAATCCAATGCATCCCTATACTCAAGGGTTGATGGGAAGCGTGCCAAGCCAAAATCAACGCGGCAAACCATTGCAACAAATCGACGGTATGGTGCCTTCAATGCTCAACCTTCCAGTGGGGTGTGCTTTCCAAAATCGTTGTAATTACGCAAATGAAAAATGCTCCAATATGCAGCCAGACATCACACAAGTAGCAGATGGCAGACAAGTACGTTGCTTTAATATTCCAGCGGGGCAACAGCTATGAAGCCCATTTTAAAGGTACAAAACCTCTCAAAAGATTTCATTAAGTCGTTGGACCTTGTAGCTAAAGGTTTGAATCGTATTGGGCAAAATTACAAAGAGGAAGTTGTCCACGCTGTCGATGATGTGAATTTTTCAATTTTCAAAGGCGAGATCGTTGGCGTAGTGGGGGAGTCAGGCTGTGGAAAGTCGACACTTGGGCGTATGGTTGCTGGAATTTTATCCCCTTCAACAGGATCTGTTGAATTTGACTCAAGCCAGGCTAATAATAAAGAAATACCCAGCGCACTCAGAACACAGATGATTTTTCAAGATCCGTTCTCCTCATTGAATCCCCGAAAACGGGTAGTCGACATTATCACTGAAGCGCCGATTTATCACAAACTAATTCCTCCATCAGAAAAGCGCGCCTTTGCCACTGAAATGCTGCAACGGGTCGGGCTTGATCCAGATACGCTTGAACGATACCCACATCAATTTTCTGGCGGGCAACGGCAACGTGTTGGTATTGCGCGGGCGCTTGCCGTTTCGCCTGAATTTCTGGTTTGTGATGAATCGATCGCCGCGCTTGATGTATCGATTCAGGCGCAGATCATTAATCTTTTTGTTGATTTGAAAGATAAATTTGATCTGACCTATCTTTTCATCAGCCATGATATCGGCGTGATCGAGCATATCTCGGATCGGGTGATCGTCATGTATCTTGGCCGGATTGTCGAAACGGCGCCGATTGAAACCTTCGTCAAACAACCAAACCATCCCTACACGCAAGCGCTTCTTACAGGTGTGCCGAGGCTAGAGGTCGGCAAACGTCAATATGAACCGATCAGTGGGGAAATCCCATCACCGCTGTCACCGCCAACGGGCTGTCATTTCCATCCAAGATGTAATTTTGCAACGGCGCGCTGCAAAGCAGAAAAACCGGCATTACGCAAAATTGCACCAGCGCATTTTTCCGCCTGTCATTTGAATGATGAGGCCTAATTCCTATTGCTGAACCACCGCTTGTAATGGCTTTCCGGCAAGCGCCAGAACGCAGCTCGTCAGAACCCATGCGCCTTTGGCGATGGCTTCATTGCTGGTGAATTCCTCCGGGCAATGGCTTAGCCCATCCCGGCACGGAATGAAGATGATGGCCGCCGGTGCAAAACGTGACAGATGCGCTGTATCATGACCGGCACCGCTTGCCAGCTTTGTCGCCGACAACCCATTGACCGCAGCCGCATCGCTAAGATTTTGCATCAGGTCCCTATCCATTGGCGCCATATCAGCCGCGGCAAGTGGCGTCAAATCAACAGCGCAATGGCGGTGTGTGGCGCTATCACGGCAAATAGTTTCAAATGCCGTCAGGAAGGCGCTTTTCGCATGGGCGCTTGCTGACCGCATATCAAGCGTCATTTCAACCTGGCCAGGAACAATTGCGGCGCCATTTGGAAAAACCTCAATCTTGCCAATCGTTGCCACAAAATGCTGGTTTTCATCGCGGGCAATATCACTTGCTAAGCCATTTATCGCCTGAATGATATCTGCAGCCGCAACAAGTGCATCCTGCCGGTCATCCATCGGCGTTGTGCCGCTGTGACCAGCCTGACCCTTTACCGAAATTCCATATCGGTAAATCCCCGGAATCGCAGTTACTATTCCGATATCATGGCCTTGTGTTTCCAAAAACTTTGCCTGTTCGATATGAAGTTCAAGACAGGCCAGAATCTGATCAGCATCGGATCGCACTTCATCGCAATCAAGAGTGCTACCACCAATACGGGTGATCTCACTTGCAAGCTGGCGGCCATCGGCATCAACCCGACCCAAGATTTCAGGCGTTAACAGACCGGCCATGTGGCGACTGCCAAGACAAGATGTGCCCCAGACATTTAATTCCTCACCAAGATAATCGACAATTTCTAGATCAAATGGCAATTCGATCTGATGTTCATTGAGATAATGCACCACCTCAAGCGCGGCAATAACACCAGCAATGCCATCAAACTGGCCACCCGCAGGTACTGTATCAATATGTGATCCGATTAGAACCTTTGCCCGATCTGCCTCGCTCCCATTCGCCCGATTCAAATGAGCGGTGCGGGTGCCAATCAAATTACCACCTGAGTCGATATGGCAAACAAGCCCTGCCCCAGCAAAAGCATCGGCAAGCCAGTTTCGGGCGGCGTCAAATTCGGGACTGAAAACAAGCCGCGTATAGGGACGATCCGCTTCTGTAAAGCTGGCAAGCTTTTCAATGGCGGCGGCAATACGCGCTGTTTGCACTGTGGCTGGACTGACTTTCATTGAAACCGCCATCTGCTGTTTGACTGCTATCAAAATCAGCGTAGAGTTTAATTTAGGATTTTCAACCAGCCCATGATTGTTGGGAGCCATGTTTGGTCTTGAGCATCCACTTTTGGCAAGGATGACATAATTTTCTGACCACGGACAGCGTATTTAGGAGCTTAAAATGCAACTGGTGAAAGCATTGGTATCAGCGCATGAAGAACTGGCCTCTTGGCGGCAACATCTTCATCAAAATCCAGAAATTGCCTATGAAGAAAAAGATACATCCAACTTTGTTGCGGCCAAGCTTGAAAGCTTTGGTGTTGAGGTACATCGCGGGTTTGGCGGCACCGGTCTGGTTGGGGTGATCAAAGGCAATCTGGGCGACCTCGAGAGCGGCAAAGCGATTGGCCTTCGCGCCGATATGGATGCCTTGCCAATGTCTGAAGAAACCAATCTTGCCTATGCGTCACAACGCCCCGGCCGCATGCACGCTTGCGGCCATGATGGTCATACAACCATGCTTCTTGCCGCAGCGCGGCATCTTGCCGAAACGCGAGATTTTCAAGGCACCGTCTATTGTGTTTTCCAACCCGCCGAAGAAGGCGGCAATGCTGGTGCCCGATCAATGATCAAAGATGGTCTGTTTGAAAAATTCCATATGGATTCGGTCTGGGGCATGCATAACTGGCCCGGGCTAGAGGTTGGCCGTGCGGTTGCCCATTGCGGCGCGGCGATGGCTGGTGCTGATATTTTTGTTCTGACGATTGATGGCAAAGGCGGTCATGCCGCCATGCCACATTTGACAAAGGATCCGGTGGCGGCGGCCGGCATGTGTATTCTGGCGCTTCAAACACTGATTTCGCGCCAGCTTGACCCGTTTGACCAGGCGGTGATTTCGCTTACGAAGCTTGAAGCCGGAAGTGCCTTTAATGTGATTCCAGCCACGGCAACCATTGGCGGCACTTTGCGAACGATGAATGCCGAAACACGCTTGCGGATGATTGCCGAAATTGAAACCACCGCAAAAAATGCCGCGGCCACCTTGGGGTGCGATGTTTCAATGGAATTGCGCCCAGGCTATCCGCCAACCTTAAACCATGAAAGCGATGCGCTGTTTGCACGTGATATCATCACTGACATGCTTGGCGCGGATGGGCTGGAAACCGACATGACACCGGTTATGGGTGCCGAGGATTTTTCTTTCATGCTGGAGAAAAAACCGGGGGCCTATGTCTGGCTAGGGGCGGGATTACAATCCGAAAATCTGCATAGCCCACATTTTGATTTCAATGATGATCTATTGCCAATTGGCGCCAGTTTTTGGGTTCAGCTTGCCCAATCAAAATTAACCCAATCAACATAAAGCCAATCGGCCAATACACAGCCCAACTTCAGCCTAACGACTGGGTTTAGCGATTGGGTCTAGCGTTCAGAATTAAAGGCAAAGGCGCGAGCCCTTATGGGGCTAGCGCGGTATATTATTTAGAGGCCGGGTGCTTTTTCCACCTATTTGGGCTTGGTAATAATTGGCGGGCTAACCTCTTTTGGAATGGGGCATTGATACGGCGTTTTCACCTGCCGGTCATTATGAACAGCGCGCGCCGCCTCAATCGTTTCTGGCGATTGAATCAACGCGCTGGCTGTTGCCGCCATCACTTTTGCTGCATGAATCATGCCCTTATGCGCCGCCGGTGCTTTTCCTTGGGCCACGGTTTGCCATGTATGAAATGGCGTGCCAACCGCGCAGGTGGCAACGCGCGCCTGAACCGTTGGCACCACCCAGCTCACATCGCCAACATCGGTTGACCCCTCACCGCCACTGCTTGTCCGGTCAAGTGGCGCAACAAAATTGCAAAGCGGCAGATCAGCAGGGGTTTCCCGACCAACACGTTGAAAGCTGGCAGCGATATCATCCTTGGTCAAAGTCTGGCGAATTTCATTGGCAAAACCAGAATCATCAGCGTCAAACGGCACCGGCCCAAGCTTGTCAAATTCACGCTGCATCATTTCTTCAAGTGGGCGGTTGCCAACCAGATTGGAAACCCCTGAATAGACTTTTACTTCGACCCCGGTTCCGGTCATCAAGGCTGCGCCATCGGCAATGCTGCGAACGCGAGCAACAAGGTCGCGAAGGGTTGGCAGATCAGCCGCCCGCACTAGCTGGCGAACCGTTGCCTTTGCCTGAACAACATTCGGCGCAACCCCGCCAGCATCAAGATATGCATAATGCACCCGAGCTGAATCGGGCATATGCTCACGAAGATAATTCACCCCGATATTCATCAACTCGCAGGCATCAAGCGCACTTCGGCCAAGGTGCGGGGCAGCCGCCGCATGCGCTGCCTTGCCATGAAAGGTGAAATCAATTCGCGAATTGGCAAGCGAATGGCCATGCTGGACAGCGTTAAAGGTGGAAGGGTGCCAAGAAATCGCCGCATCGACATCATCAAACAATCCATCGCGTGCCATATAGGCTTTGGCCGCGCCGCCTTCTTCAGCAGGGCAACCATAATAACGCACCCGTGCCGCAATGCCATTTTCGGCAAGCCAGTCCTTGACCGCTGTTGCCGCCAAAAGCGACGCTGCCCCTAACAGATTATGGCCACATCCATGCCCATTGCCGCCCGCTTCAATTGGGCTATGTTCGGCAACACCCGGTGCCTGACTAAGCTGGGGAAGCGCGTCAAATTCACCAAGAATGGCAATAACGGGCCCTTCGGTTCCAGCCTCACCCATAACCGCTGTTGGCATACCGCAAATGCCTTCGGTAACGGTAAATCCCTCGGCTTTGAGCGCCGCCACATGTTCGGCAACCGATGCAAATTCATTGTAAAGCGTTTCGGGTGTTTCAAAAACCCGATCGGATAACGCAATAAATTCAGCTCTTTTGGCATCCACCAATTTCCAAATCTGTTCTTCATTTAGCATGTTCAACTCGTTTCTTCCCAAAAGGACTAACCCAATCAAATGATAGAAAACGTCAATTCTATAAATGAATGTTAAATCCAAAATGAAGCTTTACACAAATGCAAAACAAACAAGAATTATAGAAATTTTTAGCGGTAGCGCGCGATGCAAAGACGGAGGATTTTTAGCAAGGACGGGCGCAAAGACTGGAACAAAGGCGAGGATAAATTAACTGCGCATAAGCGCGCCATTCGGATCATAAGCCACTGCGCCCAGAATTTCAGCATCATAAAATAGTCCCAGAATTTCCACCTGCAATTTTGTCCCCGCGCCAGCATAGGCGGTTTTCACATAGCCCATTGCCATTGACTGGCCAACCCGATGCGCATAACCGCCCGATGATACATAGCCAACTGCCTGCCCATCTTTCAATATGGCTTCGTCATTCGAGACATCAATCGCATCAACATTAATCACCATTGTGACAAGCCGCTGATCCGGCCCGTCTTTTCGCGCTTTTAATGTTGCCTCTTTACCAATGAAATCTTTACTCCAATTGATAAAGGTGTCCATGCCAGATTCAACTGCATTGAAATCAGGGCGGTATTCCAGCGACCACACACCCCAGCCCTTCTCCAGTCGCATTGATAACAGCGCCCGCGCGCCATACCAGCGATAGCCAAGATCGGCACCGGCTGCCTCAATAGCCTCGGCAAGACGGAGTAAATATTGCGGATGGCAATAAATCTCAAAACCCAATTCACCTGAAAAGCTGATCCGATTTAAAATCACCGGAACACCTGCAACAAAACATTGGCGCAAATCGCGGAATTTCAGGCTGTCAGCACCAACATCATCACGCGTAAGCCGCGCCAAAAGCATGCGTGATTTCGGGCCAGAGAGAGCAATCCCATGCCAATCGTCCGACCGATTGCGATAGGTCACATCATCGGGAAGATTCTTTTCAAACCAACGGCGATGCGCCTGCTGCATCGCGCCTGATCCAAAAAGCATGAAATGATCATCAGCAAGGCATGCCACGGTCAAGTCGCCATACAATTTGCCATTCGGCGTCAACATCGGCGTCAGGGTCAATCGGCCGGGCGCTGGGATATAGCCTGCCAAAATACGATCAAGATAGGCATGCGCCCCTACCCCTTTAAATTCATGTTTGGAAAAATTGGCAATCTCAATACCGCCAACCGCCTCTTGAACGGCCTTGACTTCACGCCGAACATAATCATGCGAGCGGTTGCGCTCAAAACTTGGCACCTCGAAAGCATCATCAGCCCCATCGGCAAACCATAACGCATGTTCAAGGCCAAAGCCTTGCCCCATCAATGCGCCTTTTGCCACCATCCGGTCATAAAGTGATGTGGTTTTCTGCATCCGGCCTTTTGGCAAGGTTTCATTCGGAAAGGTCATCACAAACCGGCGTTCATAATTTTCGGATGATTTCACCGTTCCCCAATCAGGAGTTGCAAATTCACCAAACCGCGCCACATCCATTGCCCAAACATCAATTGACGGCTCACCATCAATCATCCATTCCGCCATGGTCAGTCCGACGCCGCCACCCTGACAAAAGCCAGCCATCACGCCAACAGCAACCCAGTAATTTTTCATCCCCGGAACCGGCCCAATCATCGGATTGCCGTCGGGGCCAAAAGTGAACGGACCATTAATGATATTTTTGATACCAACCTTGCCAATGGCGGGAATCCGCTCAAACGACATTTCCAGCCGGTCAGCAATACGATCAAGATCGGGATTAAGCAATTCATGGCCAAAATCCCATGGCGTGCCGTCAATTTTCCACGGTGTTGATTTTGGCTCATAGGTGCCAAGGAGCATGCCATTGCGTTCCTGCCGAAAATAAATATTTGCCTCATAATCAATGCCAGCTGGCAAACGACCAGCCCCATCAGGTGCCATCCGGCTGGTAATCTCGTGAATATCCTCAGTGATTAAATAATGATGCTCCATTGGCTGAACCGGCAGATGCACGCCAGCCATCTTGCCAACTTCACGCGCCCATAATCCTCCACAATTGACAATTTGTTCAGCATTAATCTGCCCCTTTGGCGTTGTCACATCCCAACTGCCATCGCCGCGCTGTTGAACAGCGGTAACCGGCGTATGGGTGAAATAACGAGCGCCATGAACACGCGCCGCCTTGGCAAAAGCATAGGTTGCCCCCGATGGATCAAGATCTCCATCCTGATCATCCCAAAGCGCAGCGTAATAATGTTTGGCCTCAATCAGCGGGTGCCGCTCGGCAAGCTCTTGCGGGCTGATAAATTCTTGATGAAGCCCCATATAGCGGGCCTTGGATCTTTCGCGCTTTAGATAATCATACCACTCTTTTGTTGAGGCGGCATAAAACCCACCAGTGATATGCAGCCCAACCGAATGGCCAGATATTTCCTCGATTTCCTTATAAAGATCGATTGTATAGCTTTGCAGACGACTGATATTTGGATCTGAACTAATCGTATGAATTTGACCAGCCGCATGCCAGCTTGACCCTGACGTCAATTCATCACGTTCAAGAAGCACAACATCCTTCCAGCCAAATTTGGCAAGATGAAACAGGATCGAGCAACCAACAACACCGCCACCAATCACCACTACTTTGGCATGTGTTGGAAGCGGTTTCACGGTGCCAGTTTCGCCGCTTTGAATTTCGGGCATGGCAGATCTCCTTGATCATTACGAAGACATCTCACCTAAATTCGTAAAACTATGGCAAAGTTAGCGTCAAGCAATTCTTCGCCATTGCCAAGCCCGTCAATGACGCCAATCAGTCCTGTCAATCAACCTCACTGGTCCTTGCGCCCAATCAATTTTAACCCAATCATCAGGCCAGTTGGTAAGATGATCATCAATGAAGTAATGGCGCAAATCCGTTTCAGTTGAACCGGCAGAATCTACGTTGGCTTTTTGAAACCACTTTTGATCAGTGATCATCCAGCTTG
>ERZ802830.3852-NODE-3852-length-12348-cov-7.6633_pt1 | contig 12348 bp, 9 predicted proteins | sample MGYA00345654_ERZ802830 | MGnify/ENA primary metagenome ERZ802830 (study PRJEB30503, sample SAMEA104212375) | marine metagenome | biome: Westerlies Biome; feature: [SRF] surface water layer (ENVO:00010504) within the epipelagic zone...; material: water... | reverse complement strand
TTAGCTCTTTTAGGAAATTAATAGAGCTTAATGAAAAAAAAGTAACAAGGTTTGAAAATTGATTTTTTGAATTTTCATCACCAATAATCATTACTTTTCTATTGTTAGCGGCTAATGTTAAGGCGGCTAACTTTGAGGTAATTCCTAGCCCAACGATTGTGATATTGGTATTGATCATAATATTTATAATTTAACTTAATATTCTACTTATGAAATGATGAATAAAATATATATAATAGAATATGAATCATTTAGAGAATTATTTATGTTAATAATTGATTAAATCAATAAAAATGCAGCTTATCTCAGACAAATACAAATCATTTATACTTCATAGATTGGCCGAAGTATTTGGGATCATTTTTGTTGGACTTGCAGTATTTTTATTTGGTCTTTTATTTTCATATTCACCTCTTGATCCCAGTCTTAACAATATCACAAATCAAGAACCCTTTAATATTTTTGGCATTACGGGCGCATCTATAGCTGATATATCAATTCAAATTTTTGGATCGGCTAGTTATCTATTCTTACTGTTTCTTTTAACTTGGGCATATAGATTAATAATTTTCAAAAGTTTACCTTTTTTTGCTATTAATTTTTTTGCTGCAATTATTAGCATGCTTATTTTAGATTTATATTTTTTGATTTATGAAATTAATGTGTTTTATGGATTTGTTTCTTCTTACTTTTTCATTAATTTTATTCAAATAATTATTTCAAACAATGATTATTATTTAGCAATAATTTTAGTAATTGTTATTTTGTTTCTTGTTTTTTTTATTGTTTCATGTGCTCTAACATTAAATGACTGGAGGAAAGTTCTTTATGGGATATGGTTTTCAATAAAATTTATTTTTAAAAATATTATAGATATTTTTAAAAGAATTTTTTTAAGAAAAAATTTATTAGTTTCTAAACAAAGCAAGGCAATTGTAGAAGAAAAAATAGAGCCAAAGATTGATTTTGACTCAATTAAAAATGAATCTGTTTCAAGTTATATAGATGCCGATGCTATTTCACCTGATCTTTCGCAAAAAAAAATGACTTTTAAAGAGGATAATAGTTATGTTCCTCCGATAATTGATATTCTATCAACACCTAAAACAACATCAGGCTCGCTTGTTACTAAAGAGGAAATGGATAACAATGCTAGTAAGCTGCAATCAATTCTGAGTGATTTTAAAATTGATGGAGAAATTATTAATGTAAGTCCTGGGCCTGTTGTAACTATGTATGAGCTGCAGCCTGCACCTGGTACTAAAGCTTCTAAGATAGTAGGATTGTCTGACGACATAGCAAGAAATATGAGTGCTGTTTCTGCACGTGTAGCCGTTATACCTGGCAAAAATGTTATTGGCATTGAGATGCCAAATAAAACTCAAGAAGCCGTTTATTTAAGTGAATTATTTAAAAAAGAGAAATTTATATCATCTGACGCAAATTTATTATTAGCGCTAGGAAAAGATATTGCTGGAAATGCATTTTTTGCTGATCTGGCAACGATGCCTCACTTGTTGATTGCTGGAACTACAGGCTCAGGTAAATCGGTAGGTATTAATGTTATGATTTTGTCAATATTGTATAGACTTTCTCCTGAAGAATGTAAGTTTATACTTATAGATCCAAAAATGCTGGAACTATCAGTTTATGAAGGCGTTCCCCATCTAATTACTCCTGTAGTAACCAATCCCAAGAAGGCAATTACTGCATTAAAATGGGTTGTGAAAGAAATGGAAGGTAGGTATCAAAAAATGTCGCTTTTAGGAGTTAGGAATATTGAGAGCTATAATCAAAGAATAAAAGAGGCAATAAAAAATAAAGAAAATATAACTCGTAAAATTCCAGCTGGTCTTAACTCTGCTACTGGTCAACCTGAATATGAAACTATTGAGATAGAATTAAGTAAGATGCCATTCATTGTGGTTGTAGTTGATGAGATGGCAGATTTAATGATGGTTGCTGGTAAAGAAATTGAACATACTATTCAAAGACTTTCTCAAATGGCGCGAGCAGCAGGGATTCACTTAATCATGGCTACTCAAAGGCCTAGTGTTGATGTCATTACAGGAACTATTAAAGCAAACTTTCCAACAAGGATTAGTTTCCAAGTAAGTTCAAAGTTTGACAGCAGAACTATTTTAGGTACAGAGGGTTCAGAGAGATTATTGGGTAAAGGTGACATGCTTTTGATGATGGGTGGTGGACGCACTTCAAGAATTCATGGTCCATTTGTTTCAGACAAAGAAGTAGAACTAATTGTAGAATCATTAAAAAAACAAGGTTTGCCAGAATTTAATGAAGATATATTAAAAGAAGACGACGAAAATGAGGTGGTTTTAGATAGTGACGAAACAGGTAAAGATGAATTGTTTCAACAATGTTTAGATATAATTTCTAGGGAAGGTAAAGCGTCAACTAGTCTGTTACAAAGAAAATTACAAATAGGATATAATCGTGCCGCAAGGATCATGGATCAGCTTGAAGAAAGTGGTTTTATTAGTCCTGCCAATCATGTTGGTAAAAGAGAAGTATTCTATGATAAGTTTAAAAATTAAAAACTTAAATAGAATTACTAAATTTATTTTAGTTTGTATTTATTTTTTTTCATCAAGTGCTTTATCAGATGAAAATCAAATAATAAAAAGTATTGAAAAAGAATGGAATCAAACTCAAACACTTGCTGGTAAATTTCTCCAAAGATCTGGTGATGATAGCGTTGTTTCAGGAGATTTTTTTATTGAGAAACCTTACAAATCTAGATTTATTTATCACAATCAATCACAAAATATAATTACATCAAAATATTTTATAAATTTTGTCGACGATGAAAGTCATTTGCTAGAGCGATATCCAATTATAAACCAGCCTATTTATAAATTATTTTCTGAAGACATTTATTTTAACAATATTTTTGAGATTAAATCTATAAATCAAAATCAGGCTGAGACTATAATAGAATTATTCACTAAAGATAATACAGATAGTAATGCAATTAAAATCACATTGACTTTTCATTCTAGTGGTTATCTCTTGAAAAAATGGGAAATTGTTGATGCTCTGGGACAATCAACATATTTGGAGTTTACAAACATTAGAAAGAATATATCAATAGATCAAAATTTATTCAATTTTAAAGAAAAAGTTGAATATTAAGATAATATTAAACTAAGTTATGACTATAGAGCAAGGTTCGCTGAAAGATCTTAAACAGTGGCTTGATTTAAATAAAATTACAGAAGTAGAATGTATCTTTCCAGATATGGCAGGTTCTACTAAAGGTAAGATATTGCCTGTTAATCGATTTGTAAAATCAGTTGAGGAACAAAGCTTAAAGCTTGCTGACTCAGTTTTTGGGCAAACCGTATCCGGTAAGTGGATCGATGAAAGTCAAATCATAGATTATGTTGAGGAAGATGTTTTAATGATCCCTGACTTAAATACCTTAAAAAAATTACCATGGAACAAGGAGCCAACTGCACAAATAATATGTGACTTATACTCAAATTCAGGAGCCCCATCTGCGATTGCGCCGAGACAGGTACTTACTAAAATTATCAAACTATTGGAAGAAAATGATTTAAAAGCAATTGTTGCACCTGAGCTTGAATTTTATTTATGTGAGAAAAACCTTGATCCAAATGTTCCACTACTAACTCCAGTAGGCAAGTCAGGAAGGCGTGCCAACGGTAGCGATGTGTTTGGCATAGACTCAGTCAATGAATTTGATGTTTTTTTAGATGATATATACGATTATTGTGAAATGTTAGATATTGGTGTTGATACATTAGTTCATGAGAGTGGACCATCACAAATTGAAATTAACCTTAATCATGGTGACCCACTTAAATTAGCTGATCAAACTTTTATGTTTAAACGCGCTGTGAGACAAGTGGCACTAAAACACGGCATTCATGCAACGTTCATGGCTAAACCTCACCAGGGTCAACCTGGTAGCTCTATGCATATTCATCAAAACTTAGTTTCTACTAAAGACCATAAAAATATTTTTACAGATTTGGATGGTAAGGAAACAAAGGCGTTCTATCAGTATATTGGTGGACTGCAAGAATACTTGCCTGATGCAATGGTCTTTTTTGCCCCCTATGTAAATTCATATCGAAGGTTTGTTATGCATTCTTCAGCGCCTATAAATACACATTGGGGTTTTGAGAATAGAACTGTGGGTTTAAGAGTTCCATTGTCATCTCCACACTCAAAACGTGTTGAGAATCGTATACCAGGAGCGGACACAAACCCCTATTTAGCAATCGCTGCATCTCTTGCTTGTGGATACTTGGGCATAAAGGAGGAGATAGAACCTGAAAAACCAATTGCTGGAAGTGGTTTTGAAAGAAGGCATAATATTCCTAAATATTTACCGGATGCTATTAAAAGAATAAAAGTCAGCGATAGTCTGTCAGAGATCATGGGCAAAGACTTTATAACTCTATTTGCTGAGGTAAAACAGACTGAACACGATGCCTATCAAGATGTTATTAGTGCATGGGAAAGAGATCACTTGCTTCTAAATGTTTAAAATGATTGGTATTAAACTTTAACTTGATATCCATCTTCCTCATGAAGAATTAAATTTGTAAGCCCAAGCTTTTTTTTTATTTTTTTTCTTAAAGTATAAATATGTGTTTCTAAAGTATGGGTATCAATATTTTCATTATAACTCCATACTTTAGATAATAATTGCTTTCTAGCAACTTTATTCCCAATATTCGCAATTAAAAATTGAAAAATTTCATTTTCTTTGTCTGTTAGATATAAAGATGAATTGCCAACATAAATCGTATTAAGATTAAAAGAATAGCTAAAATGTTTTAAGTCAATTATTTCTGATTGAGAATTATTTGTTTCTATTAATAAATTATCACACCGATTTAATAATTTTAAAAATGAAATAGGAGGTTCAAAGTATTCGTAATTTATTAAATTATCATTTAAGTAATCTGTAAAATCTTGGTTTATTTTACCAATAATAAATAGATAGTTATTTGGAACAAATTTTTTTCCGATTAAATTTTCAAGGGCTGTATCATCTAAAATTGTTATTAAGTTTGAATTTATTTTTGACAAATCTTCAGTAATATTAAATTGAGACACAAAGTTTGATTTTTTACTTTTAAATTGAAGTGTTAATTCTGAAAAAATATTTAATAATTCGTCTGATAATAAAAAAATATCAACATTGTTACTTTTGATCATTTTTATATATTATAGAAAAGTCATGATTATAGTCAGAAAAAATTTACTTAGATTTAATGGCAATTCGTATACATGTGCAATTGGCAAAAATGGTGTAACTGCAGAAAAAAATGAAGGTGATGGTTGTACTCCCTTAGGTGAATATTCGCTAGGATGTATATATTTCCGAAAAGATAAGCTTGTTTTACCAGATGTAAAATTGCCAACAATTGCTATAGATAAAAATGCCGGGTGGTGTGATGATGTTGCTAGCAATGATTACAATCGACCTATAGCCTTTCCATTTAAGTATAGTGCTGAGAGATTATTTAGAGACGATGGTATTTATGATATTGTATGTGTTATTAATTATAACTCAGATCCCGTTATAAAAGGGAAAGGCAGTGCAATATTTTTACATATTGCCCACAATGATTACTCTGGCACTGAAGGTTGTATTGCATTACAGCAAAACGATTTAATTCAGCTATTATCACAAATTAATTCACAGACTAGAATTAGTATTATTGTTTAGTCTCTTTTACCAAAGATAGCTGTTCCAACTCGGATATGGGTTGAGCCATATTGTAAAGCTATATCAAAATCATTACTCATACCCATACTAAGGTTTTTAATATGATTATTTCTGGCAAGACTCTGCATAATCTCAAAGTGTTTTGCAGGAGACTCATTTTCAGGTGGAATGCACATCAGTCCATCAGCTTTAATATCATGATTTTTACACAACTCTAAAAATTCCTCTGCATAATCCAATTTAATTCCTGATTTTTGTAGCTCATTACCTGTATTAATCTGAATAAAAAAACTTTTTTCTACCAGTAATTTTTGGTCCATCTTTGACAGAATTTGAAGTAGTTTTTCTCTATCAATGGTGTGAACAACATCGCAAGATTGTGTAATATCAACAAGTTTTTTGCTCTGTATAGTTCCAATAAAGTGGGTCTTTACCTTTGGATGATCACCCTTAATTTCTGGCCATTTTTTTAGAACTTCTTGAATTTGATTTTCTCCAAAACATAAGTGGCCCTCATTTATGATTGATAAAATATTTTCAATTGATTGGCGTTTACTAACTGCAATTAACTCAATCTCTTCTATATTTCTTTTGCTTTCTAAGACAGATTTTTCAAAGCTTTTGAGGAACTCTTGGTACCGGGACATACTTAGAATATAGTTTAATTTGTTTTTTAGATCAAAAAAAACACCCCACAAATTAATGTGAGGTGTTTTCTTTTTTTTGTTAACTTAATAGATTTCTATTAATTAGAAGCCCATTGCGTAAACAAGATTCCATTCTTCATAGTCAGCAGTGTCTTGCTCTTCATACATAAGTGTGAAGCTAATTGCACCTAGACTTTTTTGAACAGAATAAGTGTTCATGCTATTGTCGGTAGAAGCATCTAGATCATCGTAACGATAACCTACAGTCATACCAGCAACATCAGTTTTAACACTTAAAGCATATGTTTCATCATCGTCAGAGTCATACATACCATAACCGATGCCAACACCAGCTATTGAATAACCTAGAGTCATGAAAGTATCATCAGCAGAACCAACTTGGTCTACTCCACCAGCAGCAACTGAAACACCCATTACAGATCCTTTAACCGCTACTGAAGTTACTCTATCGTCAAGACTATTGTTTTCACCGACTGACGCAGCAACTGTCCAACCATTAATTGAAGGAGACATATAAAGAATACCTTCACCTGAGTTGGTGTCACCATCATTGTAACTACCTAGTTTTTTATTACTAGATTGTACGTTGGCGTTGTTTGGTAAGCTGTCCATTTTATCGGCAGCTGAAGCCATTTGCCATGCAGTACCAGTGTAAAGAGTTCCCATACCTGTATCGATATTGAAACCAGCAGCGTGAGCACTTGATGTTAATGTGAAGCCTACACCTAAGCCCATACCATTATCTAAAGTAGTAGAATATGATACGTATACTGACTGTGAGTATACAGTGTTAGCTAGACCTTCAGTTTGGTCACCTGAAGTGAACCAACCTTCAATGTATCCGTTTAGTGATACACTATCAGCTGTAGCAGCTGTAGCAGACATTACTGTCGCTAAACCTGATGCAGCTATAATTTTTGATTTATTCATAAGTTTTTTCCTTTTTTTGAATTGATCAATTTATAAAACCGAGCATTTATTAATCTAGAATCAACACTCGAACGTGGCCATTATTATGGAATTATGCTCTATTTCAATCTATTTGTTGCATAAATATGCTTTTTTCTTATTAGTGTGATATAAATACAACAATCAAGTTATTTTCAGCTATAGTAATGGAAAAATATCTATTTTAATATTTCAGATTTACTATATTTTGTTGGAATTCCTGATTAAAAATTAAAAATCTAACTTATGTCAAATAACTACCTTAAAAACACTAGCTTTATTAAAATTATACTCTTTTTATCATTTTTATTTATCGTGAGCTGCAGCAGCATGGAAGTTCAACAGAATGAGAGTGATTTTTTTGAGAATGCGATGGTTTCTAAAGGAAATACTCTAAACATTAATAAAATTTCATTAACTGACCGAATTAGAAACATGGTTAGTGGCGACTCAAATGCTGACTTAAAAACTGGCATTACCTTTGAAGTAGCCTTAGACCAGTTCTCTGTAATGCCGCTATTATCTGTTGATCGAATTGGTGGTGTCATTATCACAGACTGGTATAGCACTTCATCTAATACTAATGAACGTGTCAAATTTAATATTATTATTAAAGATGAAATGATGGAGAGTGACTCGATTGATATTAAAATGTTCAAGGAAACTTACAACGGGTCAATTTGGATTTCTTCAAAAGTAACAAGTGATACAACTATGAAAATTAAAGACTTAATTCTTGAAAAATCAAAACAACTTCAAGTTACTGCAAAATTATCATAAAAACTTATTTTTATGAACGATAAATTCAATCCTAAGACGGCTGACAAAAAATGGCAAAAACATTGGGATGATAAAAACTATTTTATTTCTAAAATAGAAAAAGAAAAAAAGAAATATTATATTTTAGAGATGTTCCCCTATCCCTCAGGGAAAATTCATATGGGACATGTTAGAAACTATACTTTGGGTGATGTAGTTGCTAGATTTAAAAGAGCGCAAAACTATAACGTACTTCATCCTATGGGTTGGGACGCTTTTGGACTGCCAGCTGAAAATGCAGCTAAACAGAATAATACATCACCATCAAATTGGACCTACAGTAATATAGAAGAAATGAAAAGGCAGTTAAAATTAATTGGCCTATCAATAGACTGGAATAGAGAAATCGCAACATGTGATAAATCTTATTTTAAGCATCAACAGAAGCTTTTTAAAAGATTTTTTGATAACGATTTAGTTTATAAAAGAGAGGCCCAAGTTAATTGGGATCCAGATGAGCAAACGGTCTTAGCAAATGAACAAGTAATTGATGGAAAGGGTTGGCGTTCTGGGGCTGATATAGAGCGTAAAAATTTATCACAATGGTTTTTTAGAATAACAAATTTTGCCGATGAACTTTTAGAGGGACTATCTCAATTAAATAATTGGCCTGATAAAGTTAAATTAATGCAAGAAAATTGGATTGGAAAATCAATTGGTTGTGAAATAAATTTAGAACTTTTTAATAAGGATGAGAGTTCTTTAAATCAAGAGTTGTCTATTTACACAACAAGACCTGACACTATTTATGGAGCAACATTTTGTGCCATTTCACCTGGTCATCCTTTAGCGATCAAACTATCTGAAAAGAATAGTGATATAAAAAATTTCATAAAAAAATTTAACAATAAGAATATTACTGAAGAAGCAATGGCTAAAGCTGAAAAAGAGGGAATTAAAATTGAATACTATGTAAAGCATCCATTGATCAAAAATAAAATTTTGCCCATTTATATTGCGAATTTTGTACTAATGGAATATGGGTCTGGAGCAATTTATGGTTGCCCCGCCCATGATCAGAGAGACTTAGACTTTGCAACAAAATATCATCTAGAGGTACTGCCTGTAATCCTTCCATTTAACGAAGTTATGAGTAAGTTTTCAATTAAGAATGAAGCTTATACAGGAGAAGGTAAATTAATAAATTCGGAGTTTTTGAATGGCCTAAATATTGCGCAAGCGCAAAAAAATATAATTCAGACTCTTGAAAAAAAAGGCATCGGCAAGAAAAAAGTTAATTTTAGATTAAGAGATTGGGGTGTCTCAAGACAAAGATATTGGGGTTGTCCAATCCCAATTATTTATCGAGAAGATGGAGAAATTATTTGCTTACCTGATGACCAATTACCATTAGAGTTGCCGATTGATGTAGACCTAAATCAATCTGGAAATCCATTAGAAAATCACCCAACATGGAAATATACGAAATGCCCAGAAACAGGTATGAATGCGATAAGGGAAACGGATACATTAGATACGTTTGTTGACTCAGCTTGGTATTTTTTACGATTCTGTTCAGCAAATAATATCCATGAACCTTTTTCAGATGAAGACATTGATTATTGGATGCCTGTAGATCAATATGTTGGTGGTGTTGAACATGCAATACTGCATTTATTATACTCTAGATTTTTTACAAAAGCGCTTAGTAACACTAATGCAATTAAATTTAATGAGCCTTTTTCTGGCTTATTTACTCAAGGTATGGTTTGCCACGAAACCTATAAATTAAATAATGGTGAGTGGTTATTTCCTGTGGATGTTTATGAAAAAAATGGCAATTACTATTGCTCCAAAACAAATGAAAAAGTAATAAAAGGTCCGAGTGAATCAATGTCAAAGTCAAAAAAAAACGTTGTAGATCCAGAAGATATAATTAGGCAATACGGCGCGGACACTGCTAGACTGTTCATGCTATCCGATAGTCCACCGGAACGAGATATAAACTGGTCTACTGCTGGAGTTAATGGAGCTTGGAAATTTACCCAAAAATTTTGGAGAACTATTTCGAACTGCTCTCATATTTATCAAATTAAAACAGATATCAATAGGCAGAATTTAAGCGATAAAACTCAAAAATTCCAAAAAAAAATTCATCAGCTTCTCAAGTCAATAACCGACAGTATAGAAAATTTTCAAATGAATGTTGCAGTAGCAAAATTACATGAAATGACTTCGGAAATAGCCTCTTTTGATGCACAAAATGATAGTGAAAAAACCTACTTAAAAGAGGCAATTAATATATTAATAAAAGTTTCAGAGCCAATAATGCCTCATTTAGCAGAAGAGTGTTGGCAAAAAGTTGGTCACTCTAATTCTATTATTGAAGAAAGATGGCCTCAAGTTGACGATAGATTATTAGAAGACAATGAGTGCACTTTGATAATTCAAATAAATGGTAAAAAAAGAGCTGATATTAAAATGCCTTTTAATTCTTTGGAAAAAGAAGTTTTTGAAAATGCAATAAACTTAAACAATATAAAGAATTATATCAATAATGAGGATGTTATTAAAAAGAAAATTTTTGTCCCTAATAAAATTTTAAATATTGTTATTTAGTTATAATATATAAAAAAACTCATATTAAAAATTGTCATGATACAAAAGAAAATTGATGTTGAATTTCAAAAAGCTTTTGACTTTCACTTAAATGGAAATTTAACTAAAGCAGAACAATTATACAAAAATATTTTAAAAAAATTGCCATCACATTTTGAGACTTTAAGACACTTGGGTATTTTGTATCAAGATCTACATAAATACGGGGCTGCTGAAAAGTATTATTTAAGAGCTTACAAAATCAATTCTGAGCATTTTTCAATATATAACAATCTTGGAACAATTAAATTTTTGCAATTTAAAATGGATGAAGCTTTAGAGTTTTATAAAAAGGCATTTAAAAAAAATCCAAAATACATACCAGTCATTAATAATATATCCGCTTTTTACCATAGATTAATGCGCAATGAAGAGTGTATAAAATTTTCAAAATTAGCGTTATCGTTAGAACCAAACAATAAAACAGCAAAAATTAATTATGCAAAAGCATTGGGAATAAGTGGTAAATCTGATGATGCAAACGAATCAATAAAAATATTTAAATCGATTTTAAATGATCATCCTGATTCCAATAATTATAAAAACTTGGCAACTGCATATCGAAATTCTGGTGATTTAGAAAAGTCACACGATTATTTCACCAAGGCACTTGAGCGTGATCCAAATGATATTGGTGTTTTTTTCAATTTATCTGCATCAAAACTTCATAAACCTCAAGAACAGGCTTTGATAGAATTTGAAAAAAAATTAAAGTCTTCTGATTTATTTTATGCAGATAAAGCAGCTTTAGCTTTCGCACTATATAATAGCTACAATAAATTAAAAAACTTTGAAAAAGCAGGAAAATTTCTGCTTTTGGGAAATAAGTTCATGGATAATTGGATAAATACAAATATACATGATGAAGAAAGGTTGTTTAGTGAAATAGAGAAGATTTTCTCTTTGGAATACATTCAAAAGAAAAGGCTTGTTTCATCAACAAATAAAAGTGTCACACCTCAACCAATATTTATTCTTGGCATGCCAAGATCAGGGACGACTCTTTGCGAGCAAATTTTATCAAGCCATACTAAGGTATTTGGGGGAGGTGAATTACAGGATTTTATTGAAGCCAGTGACATAGGCCAGACTACAAATTTAAAAGATAGTCATATTAGTGAGTATAAAAACAAGCTTGAAAGTATGACAAAAGAAATATTGGAAGAAAAACGAATTAAATACAGCGAAAAACTCTATAATATTGGCGCTAATTCAAAGTTCGTAACTGATAAACTGCCACATAATTTTATTTTAATAGGTTTTATTAAGATTTTATTTCCGGATGCAAAAATTATTTACTGTAAAAGAGATAAAACTGATAATTGTTTTTCACTTTATAGTCATAAATTTGTAGATAAGAGTCACGGTTATTGTTATAGCCAAAAAATTCTTGGCAAATATTATAAGCTACATTTAAAATTGATGGATCATTGGTTAAAACTATTTAAAGATGAGATTTATGTACTGAATCATGAAAACTTAATCTCTAATCAAGAAAAATACTCTAGAGAAATAGTAAATTATTGTGGTCTAGACTGGGAAGAAGCTTGCTTAGAATTTTACAAAACAAAAAGACAAGTCCAA
>ERZ802830.3851-NODE-3851-length-12349-cov-22.4091_pt1 | contig 12349 bp, 9 predicted proteins | sample MGYA00345654_ERZ802830 | MGnify/ENA primary metagenome ERZ802830 (study PRJEB30503, sample SAMEA104212375) | marine metagenome | biome: Westerlies Biome; feature: [SRF] surface water layer (ENVO:00010504) within the epipelagic zone...; material: water... | reverse complement strand
CCAAAAGTACAAGAGGCGCTGGAAGCAGCTTAACAGCCGTTGGATAATATTTAATAGGGTGATGATAAGTCTGATTACGCGAGGATAGCATGGCAGAAGCCGCTGAAAAAGAAGAAGAGATTGAAGAAGAAGAAGAGGAATGTCCCAAATGCCCCCCTGTAGGAGCGCCTGCATGGATGGCTACATTTGCGGATATGGCGACACTTCTAATGGCTTTCTTTGTTCTGATTTTGTCGTTTGCGGAGTTTAATGTCCCTAAATTTAAGCAAATTTCAGGTTCTCTTAAAAATGCGTTTGGAGTACAGCGTGTTGTTCCTGTTATGGAACCACCCAAGGGTACGACCGTACTTTCATTGAATTTCAGCCCATCTCCTGACCCTGCACTTATTAAGGAAATAACCCAGCAAACCACGGAAACACTAAAGCCAGAAGTTGAGACAAAAGTGGAACAGGGCGAAGGCGCTGAGGGCAGTGAGGCTGGCGGCGAGGGTGATGGTGCTGGCAAAATGCTAGAAACAGCAGAACTAGCCGCCCAATTACAATCGGCAATAGACCGAGGGGATGTTGAAATTCAATCCCTTGGCGAGAATGTAGTTGTTAATTTTAAATCAGATACAGATGAAAACTTGCCACAGATGCTACAGGAAACGTTGGATGCGATTGAAGAGGTAAAACAGGCTACAGGCAAAGCAGATCAAGAAATTCTGTTTGGTGGTCTAGAGGAAAAACTCGAGAAATTAGCATTAGCAGCCCAGCGCTCAGCAGAGAATACACAAACATCTGATAGCGATATTGATGGCGCGCAACAACAAGAAAAAGAACAAAAAGCAGAGCTAGCAGAACAAGCCTTGCAGGTCGCTTTAAAACAGGAAATAGATCAGGGGCTTGTCGCTGTTGAGCGAATTGATGATAAGGTAATTGTAACCGTTGGGTCTGGCGGAGCGTTTCCATCAGGGTCGGCAGAGCTTACCGATGAAGCAAAGCAGATAATGTCTCAAATCGCAACGGTTAGTGCAGATGGCACAAGCATGATAGATGTGTCAGGACATACTGATAATGTGCCGTTAATATTTGGCTCCAGATTTAGGGATAATTGGGATTTGGCTGCTGCTCGTGCCTCAAGTGTTGTTCAGTCGATAGAAGCAACCGCCCTTGTTACTGCCGACAGGATGCAGGCCGTTAGCTTTGGTGAGTCGCAACCAATTGAGCCTAATGATACAGCGGCAGGTCGTGCTAAAAATAGAAGAATCGAAATCGTTATTAATTATTAGGTTAATATAGCGAGTCTGTTGCCAGCCCATCTGTTATCAGATAGTGCCAGCTTTATATCTACAGCTCGATAGTGCTTACTCGATAGGGTCAGAATCCAGAACTTGCCAGAATATAGCAATTTAGCAAAAACCAAACTGTTGTATTTTTGCAACAGCTAAATACCTAAAGCTATTAAAAAACACAAAAACCGCATATATCCAAAATATTAACGCCCCTAGCCTGACCTCACTTACTAAGAATGTATGGCAAAAGATGGTACCGCCGAAAATCAACTTTATTTCGGAGGCGTATTATGCGTAAAATTTTATTAACAACAACTGCTCTTGTCGCATTTGGTTTAACAAATGCAGCAGTAGCCGAAACTATGTCCCACGTTGAGAAGGGTATTACTATCTCTGGCAGTGGTAAATTTGTATATCATACATGGTCTGATGGTGCAGATGATATGGGTGGTGCAAATAATTCCAAGACTGAAACTCAAACCAATCTAAGTGTTGCTTACAATGGTGTGACAGATAGTGGACTGTCAATTGGCGTTGAAAGTGCTATAACATTGAACCATGATGGTGTTGATAATGGTCTTGATAATGATGGTTATGAATTCTCTCTAGGTGGTGACTGGGGTAGTATCCGCATTGGCGATTCAACAGCAGGTGATAATTATGCTTTTGATGGAACAGATGTGCTTTATGATAGATTTACTCTAGCAGGCGGCGCTGCTGGCGCTGGGGTATCATCAACTTTGATGGATGATCATTGGATAAATAAATCTGATCATAACACCCTTACCTATACCTCACCTAATTATAGCGGTTTTGTTCTAGGTATTTCTTATGATGATGGTGGTAGCGCATCTAGCTCAGACACTACTGAGGCTGGTTTTAGCTATTCAACAACAGCTGGTGGCCTTGATATTGAACTTGGTGCTGGTTTGAGAACTGCTGGTAAAGCGAATGATGACGATAACACAAGTGCTGATGCAAGTGCTACTTCATTCGGTTTTACATTATCAACAGACAAGATTAGCTTTACTGTTGCAGCAAACGATCTTGAGCAGGATGCAACATTGGATACATCTGACGTAGATGTAAGCAACACATCTGTTGGTATTTCTTATTCTGCATCTGATTCTGTAAAGCTTGCACCATCTTACCTAACAGCAGATGACAATCAGAATGATGACGAATATAGTGAAATGGGTGCATCACTAGCATATACAATTGCTACTGGTTTACAAACAGGCATTAAATACCAGTCAATGGATGTAACGGTTGCGGACACTCCGAATGCTGATAATGATGGTACTTATACAACATTCTTCTTGAAGGCATCATTCTAATTTGATTTTGCTACTTTGAGATAATCTTAATATAAAGGCCATCTGAACTATCAGGTGGCCTTTGTTTTTACTTAGTAAAAAAGCTCTCTTTTATCGTCTGTATATTTATCTTTATAAAGGTAGCTGACCTCTTCTTCATATCCATTATAAAGCTGTGTTTTAACATAACCGCCCCCTAATACACGCTCTCTATCTTGAGGCCATCTAGGATGTGGAACCCACGGGCTTACATTGGCCCAGAAACCATATTCTTTTGGGCTCAACTCTTGCCAGAAACTAACAGGACGCTCATTTGTAAAGGTAAAGCGCGTAATGGATTTAATGGATTTAAAACCGTATTTCCAAGGAACCACTAATCTAATGGGGGCTCCATTCTGATTTTGCAGCGCTTTTCCATATAGGCCTACCGCAAGGAAGGCAAGCTCGTTTTTAGCTTCATTAAGGGTCAATCCTTCGACATATGGCCATGGGTACCAGCTCTGTTTTTGACCTGGTGCAACATCAGGGTCAAAAAAAGTTTCCATGCGAATATATTTTGCGTCTGATTTTGGGCTGGCAAATTTAACGAGGTTTGAGAGGGAGAAGCCAGACCAAGGTACAGCCATTGACCATGCCTCTACACAACGATGTCGATATAATCGCTCTTCCATGCCGCCAAGCTTTTTAACAAGCTCGCTTGCATCAATTTGAATGGGGTAGTCAACAAGCCCATCAATTGTAACAAGCCATGGGTCTGTGCTAAGTTTTTTAGCTTTCCGCCAGATGTTTTTTGAGGAACCAAATTCATAGAAATTTGTATAGGTGGTTGCATCTTGCTCAGAGGTAAGGGCTCTGTCTAAGGTATATTCAGAATTTCGTATTGGCGGAAAGCCGCTAATAGGAGCTGCAAAAGAGGGGGTGCCGCCAATCATTAATCCAGCCCCTGCAAGACCTGCTGCTTGAAGTAATTTGCGCCTGTTTAAATAAAGAGATTCGCAGGTAGCCTCATTTTCGGAAATTTCCCATGATTTTTTTTGCTTAATGTACATCCTGTTTCCTTCTATTTATTTCAGGCTTGAAACCGAAATAAGCCAGAATCTAGCAGTGTCAATTAGTGTTAAGGTTAACGTAATTTTATGGTAGCACGTTCAATCCGGTTTAAGGCATCGTCTAAAAGCGTATCACTTGTGGCATAAGATATTCTAAAATAAGGGGATAGTCCAAATGCAGTCCCTTGAACACAAGCAACACCCTCCGCTTCTAATAGATAGGTTACGTAATCAGAATCTGTTTCTATCAATGTTCCATCAGGTGTTTTCTTGCCGATCACACCAGCGCAGCTTGGGTAAACATAAAAGGCGCCATCTGGCATACTACATTGCAAACCATCAATTGAATTTAACCGGGAGACGACAAAATTCCTGCGTCGCACAAAAGCAGCATTATTATCTGCAAGAAAATCAACTGGGCCATTAAGGGCTGCGAGTGCAGCATATTGTGCAATTGTATTTGGGTTAGTAGTTGACTGAGACTGAATTTTTGCAATCCCTTTGATAAGCGGCTTGGGTCCAGTTGCATATCCAATGCGCCAACCTGTCATGCAATACGCTTTGGATACCCCGTTACAAGTTAAGGTTCTATCCTGCAGGTCAGGCGCGATTTCTACCATTGTCGTAAATTTAAAATCATCATAAACAAGATACTCATACATATCATCTGTCATAATATTTACGTGGGGATATTTACGTAGTATCTCTGCCAGAGCTTCAAGGTCTGTTTTGGTATATCCAACACCAGTAGGGTTTGAAGGGCTGTTTAAAATAACCCATTTTGTCTTATCAGTGATGGCGTTTTCAAGTGCATCAGCAGTTATCTTGAAATTTTTATTCTGCCCACATTCTACAATTACCGGAGTACCTTCGGCGAGAAGCACCATATCTGGATAGGACACCCAAAAAGGCGCAGGTATTATCACCTCATCTCCTGGGTTTATCGATGCCATAAGCGCATTATAAAGAACTTGTTTCCCGCCAGTGCCAACAGTTATCATATCTGGAGTACATGAAATATTATTATCTTTTTTGAATTTATCACAGATAGCCTGTTTTAACTCTGCAATACCATCGACTGCAGTATAACGTGTTTTGTTATCTGCCATTGCTTTTATAGCGGCCTGTTTAATATGTTCTGGCGTGTTGAAGTCAGGCTCACCAGCACCTAGTCCAATGACATCATGCCCTGCTGCTTTAAGCTCATTTGCTTTTGCAGTAACAGCAACAGTTGGGGATGGTTTAATACGAGATAGGCGATCAGCAAGCATAATTTTTCCAATATAGTAAGCGGTTTTATATAGTTTTAAAATACGCTCTCATTCTGCTAGATGTCCATAGATTTTTAACCAATTTGAATTGGGAATGAATGATTAACGCATCTTCTAATATAAACCAAAAATTCTACCCAAGCCCACTAGCAAAAATTCACTATAAGACATAGATTATAGGCATGGATACTCAGATGGATATATTGCCTCCAAACAGACCTCGCGAACCTGCTGATTTTAAACTTGTGTCTGATTTCGCACCAAATGGCGATCAGCCCAAAGCGATAACATCATTGCTGGAGGGAATTGCCGATAATGAGAAGGATCAAGTTTTGCTTGGGGTTACTGGCTCTGGTAAGACTTTTACGATAGCACATGTTATTGAGCAATCCAAAAGACCAGCTCTAATCTTGGCACCGAATAAAACATTAGCTGCACAATTATATGGTGAGATGAAAGGGCTATTCCCAGAGAATGCTGTAGAATATTTCGTTTCTTATTATGATTATTATCAGCCAGAAGCTTATGTTCCTCGTTCAGATTTATTTATTGAAAAGGAATCTTCAATAAATGAGCAGATAGACAGGCTTCGCCACTCAGCGACACGCTCCTTGCTGGAACGTGATGACGTAATTATCGTTGCGTCCGTATCATGTATATACGGCATTGGCTCTGTTGAGACTTATTCTGAAATGACCTTATCGCTTCAGACTGGCGGCGAAATAGAGCGGCAAAAATTACTTCGCCGATTAACCGAGCTTCAATATAAAAGAAACGATCTTAACTTTGTCAGGGGAACATTTAGAGTAAGGGGAGATAATATCGAGGTTTTTCCAGCACACCTTGAGGATAGGGCATGGCGGATATCCCTGTTTGGGGACGAAATCGAACAAATATGGGAGTTTGACCCTCTTACCGGTGAAAAAATAACCAGTTTGGATAAAATCATTGTGTTTGCAAATTCGCATTATGTTACCCCAAGACCAACCTTGCAACAGGCTGTAAAATTAATAGGCTCTGAGTTGCAAGATAGATTATTGGAATTTAATGAAACTAGTAAATTACTAGAGGCACAACGGATTGAGCAGAGAACACAATTTGATCTCGAAATGATTGAAGCAACTGGTAGTTGTAACGGTATTGAAAATTATTCCAGATATCTGTCAGGCAGAAAACAAGGAGAGCCGCCCCCAACCTTATTTGAATATTTGCCTGAAAATGCCCTTCTTATTGTTGATGAAAGTCATGTTACTGTTCCTCAAATCGGAGCCATGTATAAAGGGGATTTTGCCCGTAAATCAACCTTGTCAGAATATGGTTTTAGGCTTCCCTCTTGTCTTGATAACAGGCCATTAAAATTCGAAGAATGGGAGCATTTCAGGCCACAGACTATTCATGTTTCTGCAACCCCTGGAAAATGGGAGTTAGAACAAACAGGAGGGGTTTTTGTTGAGCAAGTAGTTCGGCCAACAGGGCTGATTGATCCTGAATGTATTGTAAGGCCAATTGAAACGCAGGTTGATGATATAATAGCTGAATCAAGAGAAGCGGCTGCTAACGGAACCCGTGTTTTGGTAACGACCCTTACTAAAAAAATGGCAGAGGCGCTGACAGAATATATGCATGAGGCAGGTATTAAAGTGCGATATGTGCATTCAGATGTGGACACATTAGAGCGAATTGAAATTATTCGTGACTTAAGGCTTGGTCTGTTTGATGTGCTGATAGGTATTAATTTGTTGAGAGAGGGGCTTGATATACCTGAATGCGCTTTGGTTGGTATATTAGATGCTGACAAGGAGGGATATTTGCGCTCTAGAACGTCGCTGATACAAACCATTGGCAGAGCCGCAAGAAATGCAGAAGGCAGAGTGATTTTATATGCAGATAGAATTACAGATTCAATGCAATATGCCATTGATGAGACTAAAAGACGCCGCGATAAGCAAACCGCTTGGAATAAGGCCAATGGCATCACACCTGAGACAATCAAAAAGGATATTACCGATATTCTAGATTCCGTTTATGAAAAAGCAGATAGGGTAACTGTAAAAGCTGGAAGCAAGGATGCAAGCTTGCACGGAAAAGATATTCCAACCATAATTGCAGAGCTTGAGACAAAAATGCGTGATGCTGCTGCAAATCTTGAATTCGAGGAAGCGGCAAGATTGCGGGATGAATTAAAACGTATTGAAAATAAACAGCTTGGACTAGATGCGCCTGGGATGGCAAAATCAGCACAAAATACAAACTTAAAAGCTGAAATTAATGCGCCCATTCAGCCTCCTTCTGGAAGACGCCCTGCTAGACGAAAGTGAATTTCAAACATCTATACTATTAAGGTCAAATCTAGAAGTAAGGCCGAGGTTAAACATTAGGATTTGAGGTGGTGCTCCCAGCGGTTTTGGCGGTTATTACCGCTTCAATAAACAAGCTTTTGCCAGCGCCAAGATCAGCTCTTTGAATGTGTTCAAATAAGGTGGTGTAGGTTTTGGTTGCACCTGCTTTTGCAGCTTTTTGCTCTGATACTATTGTTGCCGCTTGCTTTGCTCTTTCAATGGCCTCATCCAACATCTGAAAATCTTCGATACCCGTTGTTAAATGTACCCTAAACACCCCTTCTTGTGGCTGCGTAATTGTAATCGAACTATGTTGATGAATTGAGCCGATTGCAGCGCCGATAGCGCCTGCAACCTCCGCATATTCAGGAATAACCAAAGAAGTATTTAAACGCTCTGCTATATGTGGATAATGTGTTTTTGCAGATGCGCCAAGTGCTATAATTGGCGATAATAAACGAATATCATGTTGTAGCAAACGTGATTGCTGGGTTCTGTTAGACAGTGCTGCTTTAAGAGCAGGTGTGTTTGAGGCTGTATTTTCTGCTCCATCATCTTCTGATATTGCTGCATCTGAAATTTTCAAAGCTGACTCAAAGCTTAATTTATCTAAGCAAATTTGTGATAATGCTTCGGCAGATTTGGCAATTATTTGCCCTTTATTGTCTTTTTGCCGCGCCAATAGCTGTGCCCCTAAAATAGCTGCCTTTTTATTATAGATATCGAAGCTTCCAAGAATATGCACCGCATCTGTCGGCGTAAAGCAACTTAGTTGAGCAAGACCCTTGCTGATAAGTCTATCAAGGGCTCCTAATGCAACTTGTGTATCTGCTATATCTGCAATTGCAGAAATACCATTTTTTATTAGGCGCTCTGCCATTTTAGCCTCTGACCTTGCGAGCCAGCTAGGTGCTTTTTCTGACATTAGTGGCATTATAAATCGCGCATCAGTGGCAAGAGCAATTGGCGCTAATAATTGCTGTTCCATAATAGAGATGCAAGCTGGAAATTGCGCACCAAGAAGCGATAATGGTAGCGCTCTTCTAGGGCCTAATTTTATAGCAGATGGAGGAGAATCATAGCCAATATGTAATTCAGAATCGCCTCCGATTCCGCTTGTCCAGATTTTTACAGCCTCAATCATCGTGCTCCAGCCGCCAATTTTAGCGCCATCCTCGCTTAAATCAACATCGCCATTTTTGAGTATTGAAATATCGGTTGTTGTGCCACCAATATCACAAATAATTGCTGTTCTCTGGTTTGCCAGAAATGCGGCGCCTGTGACACTTGCCGCTGGACCAGACAAAATAGTTTCTACTGGACGCTCTCTTGCAAAATCTGCAGAAACAAGAGACCCATCCCCTTTAACGACCATCAGCTTGCAGTTTAGGCCAATCTGGTGCATCTGCTGCTGAGTTGCATCTATCAGCTTTTCAAGCAAGCTTATGAGCTTTGCGTTGAAAAAAGCCGTTAATGCCCGCTTCGGCCCCCCAAGAGATGCAGATAGCTCATGGCTGCAACTTACAGGCATTTGGGTATGCCCTCTGATATAATCCCGTGCTATTATTTCATGCTCTGGATTGCGTGTGGCAAAATAACTTGCAACTGCAAATGCGGATACTTGCGGCGCTGTTGATTTTATGGCTTGCAACAGTGATTTGGTATCCAGCGGCGACCGGACGGTTCCATCTGATTTATGTCCGCCATCGATAAAAATTACTGGATTTTGCCCAATTGCCTCTCCAAGCTTGCCCAGCTCCAAGGCGTCTTCTGCAAACCCAATGAGCACTAAAGCGACATGGGAGCCCGCATTTTCAACTATGGAATTAGTGGCAAGAGTAGTGGACAGACATACAAGCTCTATGTCTTCTATTGCCAATTTTTGATGTGTGCCTGAAATATAATTTAACAGGTCACTGGGAGCTTCTATGCCCAGCGCAAGGCGCATCGCATTGCCAACACCAATAGATAAATCTTGTCTCGTTGTAAGTGATTTTGAAGTTCTAATTACAGACGAATCCTCGGCATTTATAATGGCCGCGTCCGTAAAAGTACCTCCTGTATCTAAGCCAAGTATAGTTCTCATATTTGTTTCTCTCAGGAGAGTGACACAGAATGATATATATTGTCTCGTCGCAATTAGGCTTTCATTATGTATCGCAAAAGAAGTTAACTATCCATTGAGCGACAATAGGCCCATCATGCGATTTTGATAGCGATGCTAAAGCAATAGTTGCTTTTTCTTGCCCAATATTGCGGGTGCGTAATGCGATTAAATCTTGCGTAAATTCAGCAGAAAATTCAGGATGGCCTTGCATGGATAATATATGCTCTCCAATAGAAAATGCAGAAAATGGACAAAATTCATCCCCGCTCAACACCTCAGCAGAATCGGGTAGTTTTATGACTTGATCTTGGTGCATATAGATTAGCTCAAGGTCTTTTTTTTCAGGTCTCATCCAATTTTTTGTGTCAGATATAGAATGTTTTCTAATGCCTACACCCCAGCCTTTTTCTGATTTTACTACGGCCCCTCCAAGTGCAACAGCGATTGCTTGATGACCAAAGCAAAACCCCGCTATTTTTTTCTTTTTCTTGTGAGCTTCTCTGATAAAGGCAAACAGGGACTTCATCCAGCTTGTATTCTCATAGACACCTGAAGCAGAACCAGTAATAAGAAAACCATCGAATGTATCTATTTCTGGCAGGGAAGAGCCTTCCAATATTGGGAAGCTTATAAGTTCAATCATGGGGGTAGATTGCGCCTGTCCAATAAGACTTCTAAACATACCAGGATAATCTGGGTAGCTTGCAGACATTTTGGGATTATTTACCCCTGTTTGAAGAATAGCCACGCGCTTCATTATTATCCTCACCATCGCAAAAATGTTTAACTCTGTCTAAATCAGCGTAAATTGACACAGTTTTACGGGCAAGGAAGAATTAATTAATTTTTATAATATTCAAGAATAAAAATTCGAACAGCGCTAGAGAGCCCCAATTTAGGGTGTGTGCTTCTTCTTTCATCTATTTCACTGACAAGGGATGCAAGAGATATTTTGCGACTAGATGCGATTTCATTTAGACTAACCCAGAAAGGGGTCTCAAGCGAAATCGAGGTTGAATGCTTCTTTATCGTGATTGAACGTTTTATTATCATGTCAATTTATTCCTGTTTAGATGTTGATAAACAAATTGAGGAAGAACTTATTATCTCTGGAAGTTGCCAATTAACTCACTATGAGTGGTCCAGCTAAACTGATCTAATATGCTCAAATGTATTAGCTGATAACCAGCGTCCAGCAATATTCTAGCATCCTTGATAAAGCTATAGGGATTGCACGAAACATAGGTTACAGATGGGCAATTGGTTTGTGCAATTTGTTTTATTTGCGAGTAAGCGCCACCGCGTGGCGGGTCTAGAATTATGCCATCGAAATCTTTCATGAACTCAGATCTGACAGGTGCTTCTATCAAGTTACGGGTTTCCGTTTTTAATAAATTATCCTGCGCAACATTCCTGTAGCCACTTTGATAAGCCTCAAGGCATTCTTTGTGACTATCAATCGCGGTTATCCTAACTTTTTGTGATAGCAATTTTGCGCTTAATGTTCCGCACCCCGCAAATAAATCCAAACAATTTGTTGCATCCTTATGAGCATGAAACACCTGATGTTGCAGCTCATTCTCTCCGAATAGGGTTGGCTGTAGAAAGCTGCCTGGGGGCGGAGAGATTGAGATACCACCCCACTTGATGAAAGGAGCACTATTTTGATACAGCAAACGCGATTTATCTTGGTCTGCATACACAAGAGAAACTCTGTTAATATTGGTTCCAGATGCCCAGCTAGCCAATTCTATTTCCGTGTTATCTGGTAATTTTTGTTCTGGTATAATTAATACATCGCTTCCATTCTCATAGTGGTTCACATTAATCGCAGCTGTTATGCCCATAGGCATAATTCTATCAAGCCCGTCACGTATTAATTCTTTAGTTGCCAGTAATGCTTCGCTTAAGACAGCGCAGTTATCAAGTTCGATAATTTGATATGACTTGCTGGCATAAAAGCCAATAAAACTTTTTTCTTTAGTGCGTTTAAACTTAAAATTTGCGCGGCGTCTTTTCTGGTCTTGTGATGTAAAAAGACCGCCAAAATCCAGAATATTTATGTTTGAATTATGGAGGAGATCAAGAATGCTTTGTTGCTTCCAGCTCCTATATGCGCTGTGCGACATATGCTGTAATTGACACCCGCCACAACTCGAAAATGAATTGCATTCTGGTGGGTGTCGCTCAAGTGAAGGCGTCATTAATTCCAATAAATCAGCTTCTAATCTATTGCCTATTTTAGTTAGTGGCTGTGCGCGCACTACCTCGCCTGGAAGCGTATTTGGAATGTAAATTTCAACTTTATTTTCTGGTTTATTTTCTGGTTCGTATTCTCCCCAATTTGCTAATCCTACGCCATCCCCTTTACTAGAAATACGCTTTATTTTTACTTCAATATCTGGAGTGTTTTTTGGAAGTTTCTGTCTGTTGGACCTTGATTTTTGCTTCCCTGACCGCCATTTGCCGGTTCTAGTATATCTTGATGTACCCAAAGAAGGTCTCCTTGCAATCGGCGCGCATATGGTAACGCAAATAGACGTGGTTTAATTTATGTACACTTAATCCTTGTTCGATTGCCAGCCTCTATTTTTCCAAAGGCATGTTTAATTTAGCTACGGTTGTATTTAATCTTATCGAAGAGGCGGAGGTAAAAATGCCATCACAAGAATTTAATTCAATCGACATTAACCAATTAAAAATGGATTTAGAGAGAGCTGCAATTACGCTAAAAAGATTGCCGAGAAACTATCTTGATAAACCAACAGGCATAAGATCAAATTGGCCGGATTTTGCACAAAATCAGATAAGAATGGCAAAAGGAAGGCAGACCGTCATTCATCCATCATCCGAAGAAATAGATCAGCTAGAAATATTTCTAACCTATATAATTACCTTGGCAGAAATCGAACGAATTGTTGTGTGGGCAAGAGCCAATAGGCTGCCTTGGTCGTTCCTGCAACAAAAATTTAATAGAAGCAGATCTCACCTAA
>ERZ802830.3850-NODE-3850-length-12350-cov-8.69662_pt1 | contig 12350 bp, 9 predicted proteins | sample MGYA00345654_ERZ802830 | MGnify/ENA primary metagenome ERZ802830 (study PRJEB30503, sample SAMEA104212375) | marine metagenome | biome: Westerlies Biome; feature: [SRF] surface water layer (ENVO:00010504) within the epipelagic zone...; material: water... | reverse complement strand
TTTATAGCTTTTAATTGATCTTCATTACCATTCCAACTACCTAATCCTCCAATTTCATCTTCATAATAAATTTCTTTTTCTTCATTATCATTAAATATATTTAATAAATCTTCTCTTTTCATTATTTCATTTATAATAGCATCTTTTGAATTACTATCTAAACTAAATACTTTCGCCCCTAAATCTTTTTCTATTCTAGATGTTAATAAAGCTGTCTTATTTTTTAAATTATCTGCAACTTTCCCTAGCATAACCCCATATTTTTCATTTCGCATATTATCATACTTTAATTGAGGATTAATATATTTAGTATTTGTAATAAGTTCAGAAGCAGCAATAGATTTAGGTTCATAATTTGAAGCAGAAGGCCCATGAGGTAATACAACCCTCATCCCATCTTCGTCTCTTTCTAAAATGTACAGTCCTTTTCTAACACCATGCCTAGCTAAAGTAGCCGCTTGGTTATCGTCGTCACTTCTTGCCATGTCAAAAGTAACATCAGTATCACTTTCTATGATAGGTTTCATAATGCCGGCAAGCTGCATAGATTGGTCTAATATATTTTGATAGTAAGTCATTCTGTCTTCATAATCATCAAAACTTAAGTTACCTAGTTTATATGATTTTACAGTATCACCATATTCTTGTTTTAAATCTCTTAAAAACTTTCTATTAGTAGCAGCAGCTTTTCCAAAAGCAGTGTTTAATTGTGAACTAAATTGCATGCTCATCATTAAACTCGTTTCTTGAGCTTCTTTAAATTGTGCTTTTTTCTTTTTTTCTGCTGTAGATATAGCTTGTACTGCACCTGTTAACGCCTCGCCAAACCCACCTTTATATCTTATAGGTGTTGGATTAGCATATTGTCCGTAATTATATTTTCCGTATGTAACTATTGGTAATGCCATATTTTTATAATTTTATTATGTTGCAAAGAAAGATCCAGCCGCTGAAGCTGTATTTGCTCCCATTCCACCCAATGCATCCATTCTTTGTTGGCCGTACTGTTGAACCATTGCTTGATAATTTGATAGTTTAGCAATATCTCTTGATTCCTGCGTTTGAAATTCAAACGTTCTACCTAATATGTTTGCTTGTTCAACTCTTTGCTTTTGAGCTATTCTTTGTTGTTGAGCTGCTTGTTCGCCTTGGGCTCTTAATTGTGCGTTTTGAGCTTCTTGTTGTTGTATTGTATTTGAAATACCTCTTTTACTTTGTACAGCCGCTTGAGCTAAAGCTGTTGCTCCACCTGCGCCCGCTCCTGTTGCTCTTAATGTGTCTAATGTATTTGCTAAAGATATATCTGCTTGCTCTCCTTGAAATTCTGCAGCACCAGTGGCAACTTGTAAATTAGCAAAGGGGTTACTAACCATACCGCTTAAATCTGTTACTTCATCATAAGGATTTATTTTATCTTGATATTTAAAATTATCAAGTTTATCTTGCGCCTTCCCCTGAGCTTTTCTAGCTTTACCCGCATTTATTGCACTAAATATTGCCATTGTTTATAAATTTTTTATTATTTCGTATGATGGTTTTTTATCAACATCCCATCCTAATTTTTTATGTACATTTATTAAATGTTTGTTTCTTCCTATTGTAAATATATGTTTTATTCCTTGTTGAGCTAAAACATGCTCTGTGGCTTGAATTAAGAGCGTTATCGCGTCTTTTCTGTCGCTTTCTCTGTATTCTGGATTAGATATAACCCACTCAAGTAAAGCGGCCTTAGAATTAGTCATATAAACGTAGCACGCTACTATACCTATTTTGTTTTTTTCTACTATAAAGCCGGTATCTGGCAAAAAAGTTTTTGGCAAAGCAGGCCATTTCCAGCCTTTCCACCATTCAACTAATGTTTCATAGTCTGACTCTTCGAGTCTGCGTATATTTAATTCCATTTAACTTGATTTTGATATATTGTGAGATACACTAAATAATTCTTGTGAGCCACCTGTATAACCATTACTCATTTTAACTATAGAAAATAATCCTGCTATTCCAGCTGTATCTAAGCCAACAATACCATTTTTTATAACTCCTGTATTGTTTTTTATATGAGAATAGTATTTATCTTCTTTCTTTTTAAATTGATTTAAAATGTCACCGGTTAAACTAAGTTCAGCATTATCAATTTTATGAGCTTTCTGAATTTCTGTCCCAATGCCATCCTCAGACTTAGCTGATTCCATTGCCCAATATGAACTTCCTTCGAAATCTATAGCTAAAAAGTTTTTAACCATCGAGGGCTGCGCATTTGCAATAAATGTAATATATGACGCATTTCCTGAGCCATAAAAATTATTACGACTACTATCTAATTTATAATGTTCATATAAATTATTGCTATTTAAAGTAAAAAACTTTTTATTATGACTAAAACCAAAGTCTGGTCTATAATCATAAAAACTTACCCATCCGTTTACACTATCGTCAAATGATAAAGTATAATATTCATTCACATCTACGCCATCAATAGTACCGCTTAAACCTTGTAAAGATACTACATATTGATCATCGTGATCATCATAGAAACCAACAGCTTTATCATCAGGATAATCAGAAGTTATTAAATTTAAATTATCTCTAAACCAATCACGCATACCATAATTTGATATTTCAGTAATACCATCTCTAGATAATCTTAAAACAGCCGCTCTATTTTTATCTACAAAATATTTTCTTATACCTTTAAAAGCAAAACTTTCAGGATGTTGTGTGCCATACTTACCTTGATAAGGTACTATTTGTCCAATTACAGCAGCACCTGAGGCAGTAAGCTGTCCTCCTTCAGCGGTAAACAATGCGTCTTTATCAATTAACGCATAACTTACTTTATCATTTTGTAATATATTTAAATTAGTATCTTCAGCGTGTAGTTTTTGTATGGGGCCGTTTGCTGGATCTAATGCTCTTGTTATTGGTTCAGCTGCACTAAATACATTTGTTCTATTAACATCTGTCCTAGAATTGTATATACCGGAATATATTAAAGCATTGTCTCTTCTTTGACCTGCAAAATTTTCATCTACTATATGTGCTTTTGGTCCAATACTAATAAATGATTCATTAAATCCGCCTTTTATTCTTGACTCTTCAAAATGTAAAGCACCTGAAATGTTTCTTACAATAAAGGTATTAAAGAACTGTATGTCTATAGAATATCCCATAATTAATTATTACATATTTTGTTAACTACATAAATTTACTGTTCCTACCGAACCTGAGCTATCGATTTGAGCATAAAAAGATGTTCCACTACCATTATGTGCTCCACCTCCTGGAGCCCATGCAAAGTAAGGGCCAGTGCTTCCATTAAGAACTGTTGTTCCTTGAGCATCAGTATATACAGTATCACCTGATGAAGGCGTTGCACTACTGCCATTATGATAACGTAATGTGCCTACATGTTGATTACATGCTGATGAAACACTAGATTCTCCTGTTGATAAATAAAAACTTGTAAAGTTTGACGCAGTAACATTTACCACTAAATTATCATTATCTTGTAAACCACCAACATCTGTTGTCCTTATTGCTAATGTATATGAATCTCCTGAAGTTAAAGCATTTGCTATTTTTATTGACCCTGAAGATGAATCAATTGTAAAATCATTATCAGTATTACCAGATTCTATTGAAAAAGTTAAACTGTTGCTATTTGCACTTGTTTTAGCACTACCGTTTACAGCAGTTATAAATCTAATTTGTGTATCTGTAGGTGTTGATGCTGCTACACTTACAGTTGATCCTACAGTTTGTGTAGGTGCAACATTTGTTACTGTAACTGTTTTATCAAAGTTATCTGAATTACTGCCTTTTGTAGATTTTATTTTAACAGTATAAACATCTTGATTGTTATTTTTAAATTCCAATGTTTCGCCCGTATCTAAATCTTCACCGTCAATTACAAAAGCGCCGTTTCTAGAACTACCGGATCCATCAACAATTGAAACTATTGAATAAGTAGGCGAGCTAATAGTTGATCCGTCTGATGTTGTAGTTGTTAAATCTGCAACTTTAGTACCCGAAGAAGCGCTTTCAGCAACTGTGTTTGCGCTTAATGCCACGGCAGCCGGGACATCACCTGTTAATCCTTCGTCTATTTCTTCGTTTAAATGAGCAATTAAGCCAGCTGTAGATGTTTCATAATATAAATCTAATGCTGTAGAAATAGGCTTTGTTTCTAAAACAACTAAGCTTTCAAATGTGCTTCCAGCTACATGGTTACGGCCATATCCGTCTTGCAATTCAGCTAATAAAGGGTTTTTATTATTTAAATAAAAGTCTGCTCCTCCATCATTACCGCCTAAGCCATGTTCGTTTTTAGTACCTATAGCTATAATATCTATATAATCCGTACCTGTTTGTTGCGTTTGCGTTCCGTTTAAATCTAATATTTTAGGTAATAAACTAGTTTGTGACCCCTGCGTTCCATCTTCTGTATTTATATCAGTTACATCTCTGGGTACTTTATTTATATTATCACCTGACAATACAAGCCAAGATCTTTTTTCATCTGAAGGTATATTATCAAGAAGTGTTGGCGCAAATACATTATAGTATTCTTGTTCGGCTTGCTTTACTACAACCCTATATGAGTACCAACCTAATGGATTTGTATCAGCCACATATGCGTCGCCAATTTTTCCTGTAAAATCTAATTTTAAAGCATAATGAGCCCATGAACTTACACTGCCACTTTTAGGGTCTAAAAACTCAGTATTATCTGTAGGCGTAATTACAGGGGACATTCTTCCGTATCTGTCTGATAAAACAATACCTACTGAATATTCTCTATTTGATTTAACCGAAGAAAGAGTATATTGAGGATTAAAATCTGTTTGATCACCGCTAGTAATACTAAATTGATCTGGTGTTAATCCAGTAACATCTCTGTTTTGCCAAAAGTTTCCATATATAACTCTATTACCACTAACTTCTTGAGTTTTTGCTTTTACTGGTATTATATCACTTATTCTTAATAATTCAGATGACGGTAAAGTTTGTATAGGTTTTGTAGAATTATATGCGTATTTGAAACCATAAATAAGCTTAGCTTTGTCATCTGTTAATGGCTCTGCTCTATATATTACATTATTAATACTTGAATCTGTTAGGCTTAAAACTTGTGAATCAAAATCAATTGTATCTACAACTTTTAAAGCTAAACTTCCAGCTTCACTATATAGTATTTGTATTTTTTTAATTTTTAATTCATTTACATAAGCTGTTATGCTTGAAAAGAAATATAAGCGTTGATTATTTATTAAAGGTATTTTTGAATCAATACTTGTTGATAATGGTAAATTAGTTGAATCTAAAGTACCAGCAGACGTAGCGACAGTGTAGTTATCTCCTCTTTCTGTTGCAAGAGTATCACCATTTGCTATAGTTGTTCCGCTTGCAATATTATCAATAGTTATTGGATAACCACCACTTTCGCCAAGAGCTTGATTTATACTACAGGCGGCATGACTATCTTTATCATTGTTAGAAGGTAAATCAATAAACAAATCAACAACGTTTGCTAAATTTTGAAACATCTCAATAGTTGTTTGTTCTACAGCGCTTACTTGTTCAGCAGCAGTTAATATACCAGCTTCTGCTCCTGCACCACCACCCATAACGCCATAATTAAAGTTTTTACCTTTTCCAGGATGAAAACAAGTTTGTGTAAATGGAGATATTACAGAATATTCATTATTTTCAAATTGAAATCTATAAGCAAATTTTACAAATTTATCTTGTATATGTTTACTTTTTATAGATGAGTCATATGACATTCTAACTTTAGGAGCAGTTGGGGGAGCATATTGTGCAACACTAATTTTATCTTCTAAATATGCATCATTTGTATAAGGATTATTATTACTCAAGGCATCAACAAGATTTATTTTTCTTGGTTGATTATAATTGTCAGTCCAAAATAATAAATCATCAATTTTATTTATATGTAATATAGGATGTTTTTTTGAAAAGTTTAATCTAAAACTATCAATTATAGCAGTTGGTGCGACTGACTCACCAATTTTTTTATGATATATTTTACATATAGTAGCAACCGTAGCACCTCCTGTTTGTGTAGTTGGTAAATTTGTTCTAGCATGTCTAGGAGTTGAATCATCGCCAATTATTACCGGGTCATCAGTTGTCATTCCTTCAAAATTAGTTACAAACCAAAAAACATCACCTGTAAGATTATCAACATAATGGCCAATAGTGTCAGTATTAGTTAAAGATACTGCGTTGCCTGAACTATATTCATAATCATTACCTTTAATATTTTGTACGGAACCTACATCTGAACTATCTGATTTAGATACTTTAATATTAACTCCATCTCTATACTGACCGTTAGGTAATAGTCTATCATCAAGGTCTTTATTCATTTTACCTTGAATGAAATTATTTTTTATTTCCGGCATTTATTAGTGTTTAATGTGTTTAGCTTTACCTCTCATAACTTGAGTAAGCTCACCTAATTTTAAATTTGATAATCTTAATTTAGCATTTCTCATTGCAGCTCTTCTTTCTTTTCTAAATCTATTTATAATATACTCAGGGAAATTTGATCGGCCACTTGCTATTGCATGAGTTATATACTTGTATATTGCATCTTCAGCTAATTTATGTATTTGCATTTCATTATCAGTACCCAAACCGTCAGATACATATTTTATTGTTATAACTTTATTTAATACATCATTACTAAATCCAAAACTTCCGTTTAATTCATCAATTATAAATACTCCGTTCTTTTGTGATATTTCAGGATTTAATCCATACCTTTTACCAAACTCACCAATTCTATCAATGTCTTTATGAATATCATATGTTAAATCAGAATTGTTATAAGCACCGGTTAAGTTAGCATGTTCAAAATTTTTAAACTTATCAGTTGTATAAGGTGTAGATGTTAACACTGAACCATCAGCGTCAAATAAAAAGCCTGCATTTTCATCTTGTAGTATAGACTCAGAAGGCTGAGAAGTATATCTTGCAGGTGTTAATATATGTTCAATACCCGCGTCGTCAACTCTAGATAAACGAACATAATTTACATAATCTTGTGGAAACGGAATAGATAGTGTACTACCAACTTCAACTTCTTGTATTTTTTCAACTCTTGAAACATCGTAGCTAAATTCTTGTATACCTCTTTTAGCATGAAATAAAATATCTGTTCTTTTACATGTTGGTATTAATTTGCCTTCGCCTACAAAAGCTATCATATAGTTACTTATAATATCTGTTAATGATATATACCTATATTGTCCGTGTTTTTCTGCTTTATCAGTTTGTGTTACAACTATACTTAAACCTGTTTTAGGTGCTCCGTTTGATTCTAATACATCTGTATTGTTTGTATTCCCTGAAAATGTTATTGTTGGCGAACTGTAACTATAATTAGCTGTATTTATTAATTTACCATTTACAGCTATTTGAAATTGTGTTGCAGCTGTGGGTAATGTTGTAAATGAACTAGTTAATAAATCGAACGTTCTATCTGAACCATCACCTGTAAAGGTTTGGGTCCTGTTATAATAAGCTTCTTGTGTTTGTGTTATAAGTCCCATCTATTATTGTTCTAATTGTATTAATTTAGATTCTTCACCACTTGCGGCTTGTATTACTGCAGGATCTTCTATTACTAATCCAGCATATTTTAATATACCTAGTATTAGTTGTACTCTATCAGAGTCATGTAGTGTAAAATCTACTGAGCTACTTGCGTTATACGTTAATTGACCGCTTGAACCTACAGTATTATTCCAGTTTACATCAGCTGGTGTTTTTATATATTCAATAAGTAAATTACCTAATGACCAACTACCATCTGATAAAGCAGGCTCAACAATAATATCTGTTGCTCTCTGATAATATACAGGAAATGATGTAGTAGGTTTTGTTAAAGGTGAAGATAGTAAATATGATAATTTACTTTTGTTTACTTTTTCTAATTGAATAGTTTTATTAGTTATACTAATATTTATAGTTTTGTATACATCGGTAGGTAAAGTTCCAATACCGTTTGTTAAGGTTATGTCGTCTTGTTTAAAAAACGGATCAATTTTATGTTGAATTTTTTCAGGTATATTGCCATAATCTTCTACAGCTCTTCCAGCAGATGCTTTTACAACTGCTTTGTTATAGTCATGAAAATTTTGATCTAGTATATCAAGTTGAACTTGTGAACCTATCCTTTCAAATTCGTCTGGTGTTAAAAAACCTCTTGATTCTTTATTTAATATTGATAATACTGTTTTATATACTGTATCAACTGATATTGCCATAATGTTTTTTTATATAATGATTAAGCCGCTTACTGCGGCTCAACCACTATAAGCAACTATTTAAGTTTCTTTTCTATTACTTGATAGACTTCAACTCCTTCGTCAGTTTTAAACCATGATGTTAAAGCTGAATATGGATTTTCGTCAAATGGAACTGTAAATAATTTTCTATTGTTCGATGCCCACATGAATGTTCTTTGATCACTAGAAAGTTTCATTAATCCCATTTCAACTGCTTTAATACCCATATTTCTAATATTGATATTTTCATCATTTGCTAATTCTAAAAACAATTCAGGTTGTTGTTTAGCCATTAAAAATAAGTCTCTTTTTATTTCTTGAGAACTCATTTTACTAACCGCACCACCTCTTTCTGTTCTTACTATAGCTTCAGCATGATCAATTTCAATTGACATTGCAGCTTCCATTGCTTCAAACTCTAAATTTAATTCATCTAAATCAGATTTTGCTGCTGCTTCATTATCAACTTCAGCATATCTTTTATTTAAATCAGGATGATATATTGAAAGTATTTGTTGTAAAACAACTCTTTCTTTCGGTACATTTATAACACCATCTCTAAAAATAATGTGATCTAATCTTGAATCGCCTTTGAATTCATCAACAAAAGGCGTTTTTTGATTTAACGTATATTTGATTTCTCTTTCAAATCCTGCGTTTTCATCAAACCACATTATACCTTTTGATTTTAAAATAAATACAACAGGTGATTTTTGACTTAATAAATAATATTGTCTATCTTTGTATTCCCAAGTATTTTTTTTCTTAGGTTTTTCTTTTTGTTCTAGTGGTGCAACCATTACAGGTTCCTCAACAGCCACCTCTGCTTTTTGTTTTTTTGCCATAATATAATATAATAAAAATGTTAAATAAAAGGCTGAGCGCCGAAGCGCCCAACACTTTTAAAGTAATCTTACTTGAATAATACGAAGTTGTTAGCAGCTTGAGTTACTAAACATCTTTCTGATAAATAATGTACTTCCATTTTATCATCGCCAGATGTAGCAGCTCCACCAACAGAACCTGTAATCCATGATTTCATTCTTCTGTCATCAGCTTCAGAAGCTCTATATCTTACGTGTAAGAAAGGTCTTCTAATGTTGTTTCCAAGAACTTGATCATATACTGAAGATGTTCCAGCTGGTACCATCACACCTTTAATGTCATTGAATAATCCTCTTGTAGATTTGTTGTTAAGATATTTCCAATCAGTTTTATAGAAGTCATAAGAACCTCTTCTAAATCCGTTGAAACCTAAATTTAACGCCATATCTTCTGAGTTTTCAAATACACCAAAAGATGATTGACCTGCGTTTGCTGCGTTAACCGCACCAAGAGCATCATCAACTTTTAAGTTTGAGTCTCTATCTAAGAATAACATATTTTCTTCAATAGATCCTTGTTTGTCTAATTCTTTAAGAATTAAATCAAAGTCAGAAATAACGTCATTGATTGCGTCATAAGCACCAGTTGCTACAATACCTCTACTTTCAATTGCTGAAAATAAACCTTCTGTACCGATAGCGTCTCCATTAGAGCCACCCATTTCGGTATCAATTGTACTGTTACTGTCACCTTTAACTGCTTCAACTAAAGCTGTTTCTAAATAATCTTCAAATCTTACTCTTGTGTCACCTTCAGCTTTTAAATACCATAAGTAACCACCTTGCCCAGCTTCACCAGATACTTCTACCCAGCCAATTTGTGCAGCGTCAGAACCGAATACTTCAAATTTGTCTTTCAAAATAATTGGCTTATTTGTGAAAGATTCAAATTCAGGTTTAACAGCACCAACCATAGCGCTATCGCCTTTTTTGAATTCAGAACCATAAACGAAGAACGAACATGTGTTTGATCCGCTGTCAGTTGCTGTGTCAAATCCTGATACAGCTCCAACAGTTGCACCACCTACATAAGGTAATACAGTTAACGTAGTATTGTCATCCGCGACTGCAGATACATACGCTTTAATAATTGTAGGAGATGCTTGGTTATCAGATAATACGATCGTTTGACCTTTTCTTACTGCGTGAGTACCACTACTTGCGATAGTGATAACACCTGCGTCAGTAACAGAAGCGCCTTCGTATGCTAAGTGTAATCTACCTTGCTCAGACCAAATAACTTGATCAGATGCCATAGGCATTTCAGCACCTACCATTCTTAAAAACGATGATATAGATCTGTTTCCATATCTCTCTACTTCTTGGTTATAAAGCTCAGGTAAATACTGTTGTGCCCAGTCAGTTACAGGAGTTCCATCACCAGAGTGAAAGTTTAAATAATTCGAATAACTAGCAACTTTACTCGCATAAGGAGTTAATTCACTAGGTAACGAAAATGATACATTTGCCATTTTTTAATTGTTTTAATAGTTTTTGAGTTTTAACTTTAGCTTGGAACTATTATCTCCAGTTAGCGCTTTAACCTTAACTCCGCCAGCTTCAACAATACCGTCTGCAGTTTTTCTAGGATCCATATTAATGTTCTTAGCTTCTGCAGTCATTTGTTTTATAGCGTCGGCTTTGCCTTGATCATAAAAATGATTAGCTATAGCGTCTGGATTTGAAGCAGCAAATAAAGATCTATGGAAATCCTGTGCGTTAGTAAGAAGTTTATCTTCTGTAACATACTTATTAAAAACATTTAATAAATCACTTTGGTTTTCTTTTACTTTATTTACATCACTAACGTTGAACCTGTATCTTTTGTCCCCTACTTTGAAGTTAAAACCTTTAAATTCACTATTAAAAACTTTGTTAGTTTCACTGTTGTAATGTGATGTTTGCTTCTGCAATAATTCTTCAGCTGATTTTTGCTCGTCAGAATATCGATTGAAAAAATCAATAGCTTTTTGCTGCTCAGGAGCTAACTTAGAACCCAACTTGACTTCCTTGTAATATTGATCCTTTTGCGATGTCAAAAAGTTTTTGGCATTTGCAACCTCTTCCTTAAGAGCTAATTTTTTTCTTTTTACATCTCTGTCTGTGTCTAATTCTCCATCAATAGAAAATTTATCTTCCATTAAAAAAGCAATTTCGTCATAACTTAAATGTGGTTTGGTTTTTTTATAATACTCAACCAAAAGAGTATTGTCATCTGTGCTAGAATAATCCGCGTTTAATTTAACGTAGTCTTCTAGTGTCCCACCAGTTTCTTCCATAAATTTTACAACATCTTGTATATTTTCAGGTAGATCTACTGGTTCTTGTGTTTCTTTTTCCGGTAATACTTCTTTTTGTTCCGGTGAGGAGTCGGTAGCTTCAACGCTTCCATCCACTCCTGTCTCGTTAGCTGTATCTGTTTCATTGGTTTCATTGGTTATTTCTTCTATTATCGGTGTTTCTTGCACATCTGCATTGCTCTCTCCGGCAGGCTCTTTTGTTTCTGCTTGTACTTCTTTGACCACTTCTTTGCTATCTGTGGGTGCATTTTGTACAGGAACCTCATCTGTGCTTTGCTCTTGAACGGCATCTTCTTGTTTATTTTCTTGGTTAAACTTATCGAGATCTAATTTATATACACCATCTTTGTCGATGGGCATACCGGCATTCTCTGCTACCGTTTCTTCTTTTTCAGCCATTGTTTTTGGCTCAGCCTCTACGGCTGTTACTTTTACTTCTTCTGCCATGATAAAATATTATATGATTATTTAAAATTATTTACTTTCTTGCATAATATGCAATAATGCTTCCTCCTGCCATATCTATTTCGGTATATCTACCGTGAATAGTTACTCCTGCAGGAAATGACGCATTTGAATTTGTAACTTGTACACCACCTGATCCTTCATTATTTGTTTCAGATCCTGCGGCTAAATCGTTAGCTGCGTCTTGAGTATTAGCAAACTGAGTTGCTGATTCTGCTATTAAACCCCCACTTGCATCAAATGTTGCCGCTGCTAAAACAGTAAATGCAACAAATATATGATTTGTAGGTGGAATTATAGCGTCGCTACTTGCGGTTGTAAAAACAGATCCTACAACGTTTTCCGGAAAGTCTTTGCCTCTCATTCCCATAGTTATTATTTTT
>ERZ802830.3848-NODE-3848-length-12354-cov-7.74648_pt1 | contig 12354 bp, 12 predicted proteins | sample MGYA00345654_ERZ802830 | MGnify/ENA primary metagenome ERZ802830 (study PRJEB30503, sample SAMEA104212375) | marine metagenome | biome: Westerlies Biome; feature: [SRF] surface water layer (ENVO:00010504) within the epipelagic zone...; material: water... | reverse complement strand
TCTTAATAATAAATAGGATTTGTTATTTAATTTTGTTTGTCTCTAATTTTTTGTTCTAGAAAAGAATTAACAAAAAATTTTGAATGAATTGTAATAACAAATAAACCGTTTGGTCTGGTTATTCTTAAGAGTTCATTTAAGGCATCTGGACCAATGTGACCATGTGTAAATGTACCTGCGCTTACAATAGCTCCATAGTGGTCACTTGCAATATTTAAATTTTGTGTGAGATCAGCCTCTATTATTTTCGAGTAACAATTTTTTAATTTAGCTGCTTTAAGCATTTCTGGTGAAATATCTATTGCGTCTAATTCTAAGTCATTACTTGCGTTCATTTCCTTTCCAATTAATCCAGTTCCAGCACCCACATCAAGAATTGGAGTATCAATACTTTGGGAATACTTTTTAAAAAACATAGATATTAAATAAGGAGAACGAAAATCATTTTTTTTTGCAAAATCGTCATCATAAGATGATGCCCAAATCTTGTATAAATTGATGTTGTCTTCAGGCGTCTTAAGTGAATAAGCGTCCTTTAGTCCTTTTTTAGAGCTCATTATATAATCCCTTTTTCAAATTAAATTCTAAATTAGAGCTGTAAATACTATTTGCACTATACAAGGATCCTCCAAAATAGCGAGGTGAGAATGTCTTGCTGGCCTTTTGTTTTCATCTGGAAATATTTCTAACCATATAGGGTTTACAAACTTTCTATCTGATTTGTCATTAAAGTATAAATCTAGTTTCAAGATGTTGTCATAAGTCGCGTCTGCTTCTTTTAAAATCTTATTCATGTTATCAAAAGCTATTTCTACCTGTTCTTCTTTCTTTTCTGGAAATTTATTAGTTTTAAGATCGAAGCCTGATATAGCCGAAGAAATCATTAATCCATTTAATACAGATGCATGAGGGATAGGATTCTTATGTGAATATACATATGGTGAGTTTATTGACCTTCTCATCGTTTCAGCTAGCTAAGTTAATTGTTTTCTAAGTTCAAACTTTTGGAGCTTACCAGTTGCAGTTTTAGGTATTTCACAAAAAATTATTTGTTTTGGTCTTTTAAAACCAGCTAAATGTTCACGACAAAAACTCATCAATTCATCCTCTGAAGCATTTTCTCCTGATTTTAATTCAATAAAAGCACATGGTACTTCACCCCATTTTTCATCTGGCTTTGCTATTACTGCAGCTATTGAGACAGAAGGATGTCTATGAAGAACCCCCTCAACTTCTACAGAGGAGATGTTTTCTCCACCAGAAATAATAATATCTTTTAATCTATCTTTTATTTCAATGTATCCGCTGTCATGCATGACAGCTAGGTCTCCAGATCTAAACCATCCACCTTCAAAGGCTTGATCAGTAGCTTCTTTGTTCTTTAAATAGCCTTTCATAATTGTATTGCCTTGAAGAACAATTTCACCAATAGTTTCTCCATCTTTTGGAACATCTTCTCTTGTTTTTAAATCTACAACTCTAGTGCTCTCTGTTGCAGTCATAGAAACGCCTTGACGAGCTTTTATAATTGCCCTTTGTGAAAAGTCTGTATCATTCCACTGTTCTTGCCAAAAACACATAACTGCATGTCCATATGTTTCTGTTAGTCCATATACATGAGTAACATTGAAGCCTAATTTCTCTATTCCTTCTAAAATTGCTGCAGGAGGTGGGGCGCCAGCTGTCATTATGTTAACTACTTGGCGCATTTCTTTTCTTACAGAATCTTCAGCATTTATTATCATGCCAAGAATAATTGGAGCCCCACCCAGATAAGTTACATTATGTTTATGAATAGCATCATATATTGCTTCAGCAGAAACTTGCCTGCAGCAAACTATTTTTCCACCAAGAGCTGTTATTGTCCATGCATGTCCCCAGCCATTACAATGAAATAATGGAACAGTGTATAGGTAACTTGGGTTTACAGGTAGCTGCCAATCGCTGATTGTACCCATTGTCATCAAATATGATCCTCTGTGATGATAAACTACCCCTTTTGGTTTACCACTTGTACCAGAAGTATAATTAAGAGCTAGAGCATCCCACTCATCATTGGGTAAAGACCAATTAAAATTAGGGTCACCTGTTTTGAGTAAATCTTCATAATTCATGGTTCCAATGCTTTTGGATGAACCTTCAGCTTGTTCGTCTTCAATATCTATTACAATTAAATTTTTATTTTGAATTTTTTTTAAAGCATCTTTAACAGATTCTGAAAATCCAGAGTCAGAAATAAGGATTTTTGCCTCACTATGATCTAAAATATAAGCTATTGTATCAGAATCTAATCTTACATTTATACTATTTAAAACTGCTCCAGCCATAGCAATTCCATAATGAGCTTCAACCATTTCAGGCGTATTAGTTGCTATAACAGAAACGGTATCACCTTTGCTGGCACCTAATTTAGTTATTCCTGAAGCAAGGCGTTTGCATCTTTCATAACATTCTGACCATGTATAACTTCTTTTCCCATAAACTACTGCTTCGTTTTCAGGGTAGAGACTCGCTGCCCTAGGTAAAAATGTTAGTGGTGAAAGTGGGACATGATTAGCTTTAACTTTTTTAAAGTCATCATACATACTTGTCGATTTATTTTCCATTTTTCTCCCCCAATTAATTTCTTAAATTTATACCTTTTTCAATTAAGGCAGAAATTCTATCCAAAGTTGGTTGTGTTTTTGCAAGATTAATAAAGGCTTCTCTCTCCCGATTAAATAATTCATCTTCATCCAATAAAAGGATTTTATCCTCTTTATTATTCACTACTACACTAGCAACTTGCATTGCGACAGTTTTATCATGCTTATAAAACAAACCTTTTTCAATCCCATTATCCATAAATTCACTCATTTTTTTAAGTATAGAATTTCCTGGTAAAGACACTGTTTTTAATTCAGGTGCTTTATAACCAAGAGCATTGATTTCTTTTATTGATGAGATAGCTGAATTTATCAAATAGTCTCTGTTCATCTCTGTTTGATCTCTTTCAGAGAGATAATAAAAAAGCTCAGAACTTTTTTCTGGGCTAGTGCCAGTTTGGCCATAACCGATTTGCATCCAGGTTTTCCAAGCGGCATCGTCTTGATTACCTAATTTTTCAAAACATCTTAGGTATGTTTCTTTGACTCCACCCCCACCAGGTATCAATCCTACACCCGACTCTACTAATCCTAAAACTGAATTTGAATGTGCAACAATTTTGTCAGAATGCAATAATACCTCAAATCCTCCACCTATAGCCATTCCAGATGGAGCTCCAACAACTGGGACAGGTAAAAATTTTAGTGACCTTACAGCTTGTTGAAATTTATGGAGAAATTTATCAATTCCCACCCAATCCTTAGATCTGATGAGGGCAAGAAATGCATTTAAGTTTACTCCTGAAGAAAAATGCTGCGCATCATTATGTACTATAATACCTTCGCCAGGGTCTTCACATGCTGCATTAACCACATCCATTGAAAAATCATCTAAAGTGTTTGCTTTAGAGTGAAACTCAAGTAATCTGAAACGATTTTCTAATACAAATAAGCTAGCGGACTGATTTTCATAAATTGGTTTAAGTGTTTTTCTTTCTAAATGAAATCTTTTAGCATTTACTGGTAGAATTATAGGCTTCAATTCATATTTGTTTTCTGATTTAACTGAGTAGTTACTTACAAAGAGTTTTCCCTTTTCAACTCTATAAAAAGGGAAACATTCTAATGATTTAGGAGTAGATAATCCATTTTCTTTAAAAAGTTCAATTACAATATCTTTTCCCAGTGCATCAATAATTTCAAATGGGCCCCTTATCCAATTAAACCCTAATTTCATGGCATCATCAATGTCTTGAGGAGATGTTGTTATTTCAGGAATTAATGAAGAAGCATAATGTAAAACTCTGCTTAAAACATTTCGAGAAAAACTAGTATATTTTTTTTCTTGTATATCATTTGAATTATTCTTTATTAAGTGAAAAAGGGTTTCCTTTCCTTTTTCAAGGAGTTCTGCAGAAACTTTTGCTTTTTCATTTAGTTGAGTACTTTTCTGTATTGTTTTATTGTTATAGATATCTAAGTAAAATTCATTTTCTTTTTCATCTAATCTATAAAAACCACCTTTACCCTTATTTCCTGTAAATCCTTCATCAATCATTTTTTTAATTAGTTCAGCAGTTGGAATGTTGCTAGCTCCAACTTTATGAAAATCATCGTTATCTGGTAAAATAGTTCCTAGTGTGTCAACAACATCTGACATCAAATCAATGCCAATCAAATCATACAATCCAAAAATGCCAGTTTTAGGTATTCCCATTGGACGTCCCATTAAAGAATCAGCCTCTTCAACAGTCAAATTTAGCTTGTATGCTTCATCCATTCCCACCTGCAAAGCATATACACCAACCCTATTTCCTAAAAAACCGGGTGTATCATTGCAAGCGACTACACCTTTACCTAAAATCCTATCATTATAGTCAGCAAGCTTTTTAATTATTTCTGATTTTGTGTGCTCTCCTCTAACTAATTCTAATAACCTCATAAATCTTACTGGGTTAAAATAATGTGTAATAGCAAATCTTTCACGAAATGATTGAGGCATGTCTTCAACCAAAAGTTTTATTGGTATCGTTGAAGTGTTTGAGGTAATAACGCATTTACTATTTACGATATTATTTATTCTATTATACAGATCCTTCTTAATATCCAATCTTTCAACAACAGCTTCAATAATCAAATCGCAGTTAGCTAATTTATTAAAGTCATCTCTTATATTTCCAACCTTTATAAGATTAGCCTTATTTTTATGCATGAGAGCTGGAGGATCTGAACGGATTAATTTTTTTACTGCGTCCTCGGTAATGCTATTGGGTGTTTTACCAGGAATATCTAAAAGTAAAACTTCTTGTTCAGAATTTGCGATTTGACCTGCAATACCACTTCCCATGGTTCCAGCGCCTATAACGGCTATATTTTTAAAAGGAGCATTTTTGGACATTAATAATTTCTCTAAGATAATTTAAATATTATAGTTTATTTATAAATTTTTTATATAAAAATCAATTAATTGTTAATTGTCTAAAACTGGCTTTACTTTCTCAATTGCTTCTTTTAAGTTTTTTTCTAATTCCTTTTGTTTAGTGTTAAATCTATGTGATGGAACTGGTATTGATATAGAGTAAATATTGTTATCAATGATAAATGATGATCCTACTGCAGATATTCCATCATTATTTTCATCAAAATCGTATGCTATCCCATTGATTCCTGCTTTTGCTATTTCATCTTTGAGTTTGTTAACATCTTTTCTTCTAGAGCTCTGAGATTCATTTTCTAAAAATTCTTTTACTTTCTCTACATCTAGTAAAGACAATGCTGACTTTCCACTTGCGGTTGTGGACATAGGAAGCTTAAGTCCAATTTTAGAGTTCACACCAAGTCTATATGTTCCTAAAACTCTATCAAGCAACAACATGTGGTTGTCTTTCAATATTGATAAGTCAACAGTTTCTCTAGTTTTATTAGAAAGGGCATTTATTATTGGGCTTAAAGATCTTACGACGTCATAACTATTAGTTGCTGCAAGTTTATATATTTCATTGCCTATAATAATACCTTTTTCTTGGGATTGAGATAAAAAATTTTCTTTAACCAGCGAGTTAACTATTCTTTGGACTGTTGATCTAGGTAGATTAGAGATTTTAGCAATCTTGCCTAAACTAATTTTAACATCTCTTTCCTTTTTAATAATTTTAAGTATCTGAAAAGCTTTGCTTAAAACCTGTATATTCTTATCTGATCTATCCATTTCTGCTTTCATTTTATTCTTGTCTAAAAATTTTAAATACCATATAGTAATACATGTGTACCAAAATGTGATACACTTTGAAAGCATTAAATTATATGGAGGTTTAAGTGACAATAAATATTCGAGGAATAGATTTTCAGGAAAATACAAATAATGACATGGGAATTGAATTTTATAATTTATCTCATAGATTTGGATATCAATGTCCTAACTGGCCATATTTTAGAGATGTTAGAATAGAAAGAATGCACTATATGGCAAAATCAGGTGTACTATCTCAAACGCTTACTACAACTATGCATGTAACAACTCACATAGATGCTCCTGCTCATGTTGTTCAATCAACTCCATTTATTGATGAAGTACCTCTTCCTCATTTTTTTGGATCAGGACTTGTTGTTTCAGTTCCCAAAAAGAAATGGGAACAAATCACAGGAGATGACTTAGAAAAAGCTTGTGGTCATGCAATAAGAAAAAATGATGTATTGATTTTAAATACCGGATGGCACAAACATTATGAAGATGGGGACTACTTTCCATATTGTCCGGGTCTGGTTCCATCTGCAGCAGAGTGGATGATTGATAAAGGCGTAAAAGTTATTGGCCATGATACTCAAGCAAATGATCATCCACTAGCGACGGCAATTGGTCCTCAAAGAAATGGACCTTTACTACCACACTTAGCTGATGAATATAAGGAGTGGTCCGGTGGCGTTGATTGGAAAGAAGCATTTCCTGTATGGGAGCCAGTTCACAATATGATATTTAAAGAGGGTATTTTGGGTATAGAAAATGTTGGTGGTGATTTAGATGCAGTAACAGGTAAAAGATGTACTTTTGCATTCTTCCCTTGGAATTGGGATAGAGGTGATGGATGCATTATTAGGCTTGTTGCAATGATAGATAAAAAACAGTCTTACAGAATAGAGTCCGGGGAGAGTTTTTAATGTATATAAAAAGTTTAAATGATGCAGAGCCTTATGAAGCTCCTAACCATCAAAAATGCCATTCTGTCAGATTAGCAGGCTTTGAAGATTATGGGCCAAAGAATTTTTGGGTTGGTTACTCTCAATTTTTACCTGGTGGGGGAGCAGGCCCTGATTCTTCACCACTGGAAAAAGTATATGTAATTATAAATGGAAGTCTTACAATAAAAGTTGATGGTAATACTAAAATAGCTAATCCTGGAGACACGGTTTTTATTCCAGGCGGTATAGAAAGAGAAATCAGAAATGAAACAAATGAAGTGGTAATTATGAACGTTGTAATGCCATATCCTCCAAAAGATAACTAGGAGGTTAATATGATAGATAATCCATATTCTTCTTTTGATATTAAAGGTAAAGTGGCTTTGGTTGTTGGGGCAACTGGAGCTTTCGGAAGCGTTGCTGCAAAAACCTTTGCAGGTGCAGGATGTAAAGTAGCTTTGACAGGTGGAAATAAAAAAGAGCTAGAAAAAGTTTCAAATGAAATTAGTTCATCTGGTTGTGAAAATATAATTATAAATGTGCGACCATCTTCTGAGAAAGATTGTGAATTTATCGTAAGAGAGACAGTCAATAATTATCAACGTATTGATATCTTAGTAGTTGCCTCAGGTATTAATAAGGTATCAAAAGTAGAAGACATGGCGCTTGAAACATTTACTACTGTTATGGATGTTAATGTTACACAATCATGGCTGATGGCTAGAGAAGTTACAAAACAGATGAAAGTACAGGGTGATGGAGGAAAAATAGTTCTAGTATCATCAGCAAGAGGTTTATTAGGTCATCCTGCTGGTTATACTGCCTATTGCGCTTCAAAGTCTGCAATAGATGGAATAACAAAAGCTTTAGGATGTGAATTAGGAAATACTGGAATAACTGTTAATGCAATAGCTCCAACAGTATTTCGTTCACCATTAACATCTTGGATGTTTGAAGATAAACCTGAGTCTGAAAAGGTCAGATCTGGTTTTATTACTCGGGTTCCAAAGGGAAGACTAGGAGAGCCTGAAGATTTAGTTGGGCCACTTTTATTTCTTTCCTCAAAAGCTTCAGATTTTTATACAGGGCATATTTTGTATGCAGATGGGGGTTATACTGCAGGATAATATTGAACAAAAAGTTACAATTATTGGTTCAGGATTAATGGGTCATGGAATAGCTTTGAAATTTGCTCAACATGGTTTTGCTGTAAATGTTTATGACCCTAATAACAATTCTTTAAGTACACTTTTAGACAGGGTTAAAACAAGTCTCTCTCAAATGTCTGTTTCAGAAAGTAGAATTAAGAATATTGTTTCTTCCATCAAAGCATCAAATAATTTATCAGAATCATTAAAAAGTTCTGAATTTATAGTTGAGGCTGTCCCTGAAAAATTGGAGTTAAAGCAAAATATTTTTGAAGAAATTGAAAGGCTGGCTCCAAAGAATTGTATTTTTGCATCAAACACTTCGGTGATTCCCATTACTAAAATTGTTGAAAAAATGAAAGATAAGAGTAGAGCACTAGGAACTCATTGGTGGAACCCTCCGCATCTAATTCCTCTCGTCGAGGTTATTAGAACTAAATGGACAAACGAAGATTATATATTAGACGCTATAAATATTTTAAAAAAAATAGATAAAACACCTGTGCGTGTCGAAAAGGATGTACCTGGTTTTATTGGCAATAGATTGCAACATGCACTTTGGCGAGAGGCTATTAGTCTTGTAGAAAATGGGGTTTGTGATGCTGCATCTGTAGATACAGTAATTAAATCAAGCTTTGGAAGGAGATTATCTGTTTTAGGTCCTTTAGAAAATGCCGACTTGGTTGGCACAGATTTAACTTTAGATGTCCATGATAATGTCTTGTATGATTTGGAAAGTAGGAAGTCTCCTTCAAATCTCTTGAAAAAACTTGTTAAAGATGGAAAGCTTGGAATGAAAAGTGGAGAAGGCTTTCAAAAATGGGAAAATAAAGATTTAGAAAATATAAAACTTAAGATTAGTCGTTATCTAAAAGAATTAGAAAAAATAATTTAACTAACTATGGAGGAAAATATGAAGTTGAATAAATTAAGAAAAGACTTTTCAAGAAGAAAAGTCTTAATTGGAGGTGGGGCAGCCTTGGCTGCGCCAGCAATACTTTCAATAACAAGAGCATATGCTGCAAATCCAAAGTTGAAGGTAGGGTTTGTTAGTCCAAAGACTGGTCCATTGGGTGGCTTTGCAGAAGCAGATGATTATGTCGTAAGTGCTATTCAAAATGTTTTTAGCGCTGGCTTATCAAATAATGGCAAGACCTATGAAGTTGAGATCATTTCAAAAGATTCTCAATCAAATCCTAATAGAGCAGCAGAAGTAGCTAGTGATTTAATTTTGCGTGATGAGGTGGATATTATTTTAGCTCAAGCAACTCCGGACACTACCAATCCTGTGGCAGATCAAGCTGAAATAAACGAAGTTCCCTGTATAACTACTAATTGTCCTTGGCAACCATACTTTTTTGGAAGAAATGGTAACCCTGCTGAAGGTTTTGACTATACCTATCACTTTTTCTGGGGCCTTGAGGATATTATTGCGGTATTTACAGATTTATGGGGATCAAGCGGTGTAACAAAAAATGTAGCAGGTTTATTTCCTAATGACGCTGATGGCAATGCTTGGGGACATCCAGAATTAGGTTTGCCTAAGCCACTCTCTGAAATGGGATATAACTTAGTTCACCCTGATCACTATCAGCCTTTATCGGATGATTTTTCTGCACAAATAAATGCTTACAAAGAAGCTGGATGTGAAATAGTGACAGGTGTAATGATACCACCTGATTTTGGAACATTTTGGTCTCAAGCAGCCCAACAAGGATTTAATCCAAAAGTTGTTACTATTGGTAAAGCACTTCTATTCCCATCATTTGTAAATTCTTTGGGAGATAGAGGTAATGGTTTAACCTCAGAAATATGGTGGACTCCTGATCATCCATTCTCAAGCAGCTTGACTGGAACAAAAGCGAAAGAACTTGGAAATGATTATGTTTCCAGTACTGGTAGAAAGTGGAACCAAGGATTAGGTTTTCAGCATGCATTATTTGAAGTTACAGCTGATGTTATTAAAAGATGTTCTGACTTAGATGATGTTTCTGCTGTAATGGCTTCAATCAGTTCAACTAATCTATCTACTATGGTAGGTCAGGTTAATTGGTCTAATGGTCCAGTTAAGAATGTATCGAAAACTCCTTTAGTTTCAGGACAATGGCAAAAAGGAAATGATGGATTGGAATTAAAAATAACAAATAATTCTCATGCTCCTGCTATTCCAACAAATGGAAGTTTGCAACTTTTATAAAAAAAATACCAGCTTAATCTCTGATTAAGCTGGTATCTCATCATCATGAAAAAAATCCTAGAAACTAAAAATTTATGTAAGTCATTTGGGGCAGTTAGCGTAGCTGATAATCTTAACTTTAGTATTCTAGAAAATGAATCATTAGGCATTATTGGTCCTAATGGAGCTGGGAAGACCTCATTATTCAATTTGATTACAGGGTCAATCATCCAAGATAAAGGAAATATTATTTATGAGGGACAAAGCATTGATCATTTGAGTGCACCCGATAGATGTCATAAAGGAATATCCAGATCATTTCAAATACCTCAACCATTTGGAGGTTTAAGTGTTTTTGAAAATACATTTGTAGCAGCAGCACATGGCGCAAGACTAGAAACAATAAAGGCAAATGAAATATGCATTCAAATCCTAGAACAAACTGGCTTATTATCAAAAGCAAATCATTTAGCAAACTCTTTAACATTACTTGAAAGAAAAAGGCTTGAATTAGCAAGAGCGCTATGTGCTAAACCAAAAATTTTATTATTAGATGAAATTGCAGGTGGATTAACAGAAAGTGAATGCCAATCTTTGATTAACACAATTAATAAAATCAAGGAAAGTGGAATAGCAATAGTTTGGATAGAGCATATTGTGCATGCCTTATTATCAATTGTAGATAGGCTTATTGTTATAAATTTTGGTGCTAAAATTGCTGATGGTGAGCCTAAAAAAATAATGGCGAGTAAAGCAGTCAAAGAGATTTATATAGGGATTGAAGCAGATGCCTAATAAAGTTTTAGAAACAAAAAACCTCAATGCTTTCTATGGAGATTTTCAGGCACTTTTTGAGATTTCAATTGACCTCTTCGAAGGAGAAATTATTTCAATAATTGGTGCAAATGGTGCCGGTAAATCAACTTTTATGAGGTCTGTAGCTGGTTTAATTTCTAAAATTGATAATGAAATTAATTTCAAAGGTATTTCTATTAAAAATTTAAGAGCTGATGAAATAGCTCAAAAAGGCATTACTATGGTTCCTGAAGGAAGGAAACTATTTCCCTCTTTGAGCGTAGAAGAAAATTTGTTAATTGGAAGTCAAACAAAGAGATCTGGTCCTTGGAAATTAAGTTTAGTCTATGATTTATTTCCTGACCTTTATGATAAAAAAAATATCCCAAGTCAGTTGCTTTCTGGAGGTCAACAACAAATGGCCGCTATTGGTAGAGCTTTAATGTCAAATCCTGAAGTTATATTATTTGACGAAATAAGTTTGGGATTAGCTCCAATTATAATTAAAAATATATATAAAAATCTACCTTTCGTTATTAAAGATGGCATGAGTGCCATTGTAGTAGAACAGGATATTAACAAAGCTATCGAAATTTCTAATCGAGTCTATTGTCTTCAGGAAGGAAAAATTGCACTAACTGGAATATCAAAAGAGTTGACTAGAGAAGAGATAAGCAATGCTTATTTTGGAATCTAAATTATGGATTGGGTAAATTCAATTATACAAGGTATTTTGGTAGGAGGCCTTTATGCATTATTTGCGGCAGGTTTATCTCTTATATTTGGTGTTATGCGCCTTGTTAATATTGCTCATGGTGATCTCATAATACTATCTGCTTTTCTTGGGCTAACAGTTTCATCAAGTTTAGATCTAAATCCATTCCTAAGTCTAATATTTGTAATACCTGCCATGGCAATTTTAGGATACTTATTGCAAAGAGGAATACTGAACAAAACTTTGGGCAATGATATTTTACCTCCTTTATTAGTAACATTTGGGTTATCTGTAATCATTCAAAATAGTCTTCTTGAACTATATACAGCTGACCCTCAAAAGATGAATGCTGGAAATATTGAAATCGCTAGTTTGAGTTTACCTGGAGGTCTTAATATAGGTTGGTACCCTCTAATAATGTTTATAGTTTCAGTTTTGACTATTGGTATATTACAATTTATTTTTTATAAAACCTCATTAGGAAGAGCATTTCGTGCTACTTCAGATGATCAAGAGATAGCTCAGCTTATGGGTTTAAATAAAAATCATATTTTTGGACTGGCTATGGCTATTTCAATGGTGGTTGTTGCTATAGCAGGAATTTTTCTTGGGGTAAGAACAAGTTTTGATCCAGCAGCTGGACCAGGCAGGCTAATATTTGGATTTGAAGCTGTAATAATAGGTGGCCTTGGAAATGTATGGGGAACTCTAATAGGTGGTAGTATTTTAGGGGTAAGTCAAAATATTGGAGCAAAGAGT
>ERZ802830.3846-NODE-3846-length-12365-cov-81.3586_pt1 | contig 12365 bp, 14 predicted proteins | sample MGYA00345654_ERZ802830 | MGnify/ENA primary metagenome ERZ802830 (study PRJEB30503, sample SAMEA104212375) | marine metagenome | biome: Westerlies Biome; feature: [SRF] surface water layer (ENVO:00010504) within the epipelagic zone...; material: water... | reverse complement strand
GTTACCGTCGATATGGAACAGTTCAACCTGCTCCGCTGGTAACCATCCACAGGGGCCATGCGTCTCGATCGGGTCTGGGTGATCTATCGGGCTGACAGCCAGCCGGCTCAACGTGAAGCCCGTCAGTGCGCCAAGGAGCTCAAGGCTCTTGGTAGCGAGGTGACCACTGCCATGTCGGGGGCCCGGGTCAACCCATTCCCAGGCCTGTTGGCAACGCAGGAGCAACTTCCTGATCTGGCGGTGGTGCTGGGGGGCGACGGCACTGTTCTGGGGGCTGCCCGCCACCTGGCCGTCCACGACATCCCCATTCTCAGCATCAATGTGGGGGGTCATCTCGGCTTCCTCACCCATGACCGCCGTGTGCTGCGGGGTGATGAGATCTGGCAGCGGCTGCTCAATGATCAGTACGCCATGGAGCGGCGGATGATGCTTCAGGCGATGGTGGATCGCCGCAGCGCTGAGGAGCGGGCGGACGCACCGACGCCGCTGCAGCAGCCTGATGTCGAGGACGATGAAGAGCATCACTGGGCGCTCAATGACTTTTATCTGCGCGCCTATCGCGATGAGATTTCACCCACCTGCACCCTCGAATTGGAAATCGATGGGGAAGTGGTGGACCAGATCCGCGGCGATGGACTGATCCTCTCCACCCCCACCGGTTCCACGGGCTATGCCCTTGCGGCTGGGGGGCCGATTTTGCATCCGGGCATCGACGCCATTGTGGTGGCACCGATCTGTCCGATGAGCCTCTCCAGCCGCACGGTGGTGGTCCCGCCGCGGGCCCGCCTGGCGATCTGGCCCCTAGGGGCCGGTGATCATCGGATCAAACTGTGGAAGGACGGTGTTGGCTGCACGGTGCTTGAACCGGGCGAATGCTGCGTGGTGCAGCAAGCCCGCCACCATGCCCAGATGGTGCAACTGAACCAGAGCCCCTCCTACTACCGCACCGTGGCCTCCAAGCTGCACTGGGCCGGAAGCCTCACAGCAGCCCAGCCGTCCCACAACTGAGCGAACCATGGCCGTCGAAATCGAACGACGCTTCTTGTTGACCGGTGAGGGCTGGCGATCTCTGGCGGGAGACCCCCAGCCACTGCGCCAGGGCTACCTGGCCGCCAGCGCCGAAGGCGTCACGGTGCGCGTGCGTTTGCGTGGGGCGGAAGCCGCCTGGCTCACCCTCAAGGCAGCCGCCGATGCCATTGGGCTGGTGCGCCATGAGTTCGAGTACGCCATTCCGGTTGCGGATGCCGAGTCGCTGTGGACCCTGGCCCCCCATCGTCTGGAGAAGACCCGCTACGACCTCTCCTTGGCTGGCGGGGACTGGGTCGTTGATCAGTTCGCCGGACGCAATGGTCCCTTGCTGCTGGCGGAGGTGGAGCTGCCATCCGCGCAAACACCCCTGGAGATTCCGTCGTGGTGCGGGCAGGAAATCACCGGCGATGGGCGCTGGTCCAATGCAGCATTGGCCAGGCGGCCGCTGCAGGATTGGCCTCCGGAGGAACGGCAGGCCTTCGGCTACGCCTGAGCAGGCCTGGAAGTTTCTTTTGATTTCCTTTAGGTTTGAAGGTAGGTGCTTCTCGCGGATGGTGGGCCTCTACGACCGGGAAGGAATGCTGCGCTTTGTTGGCAGCAGCTTGGAGGCCTGCGTCGAATACGCCGCCTTGTTCAAGATCCAACTGTCGCCAAGCTCCCTACAGGAGCTCCCCGAGCCCGCTCAGCCCGGGGTGATCATTCGGGGCCGTCGGCATCTGGAAGGGCACAGCAGTTGAAGCCATCACGGCAGATCTTGCCGTTGTCCATCGCCCAGTTCAGCAGGGCCACACGGTTTTTCGAGCCGGTCTTGGTGAACACGTTGCTGACGTGGTTATCCACCGTGCGTTTGCTGATGGTGAGCCGGTCAGCGATTTCTTGATTGGTGAGGCCCTCGGCCACCAATTCAATGATCTCAATCTCCCGTGCCGAGAGTGAAATGTTGAGGGGATCGCTTGGATCGCTGCTGGACATGGGCCTCAACCACCCTTTCGGCTCATGGTAGTCCCGTCGGATGATCTGATCCTGCATAGTGGGCCCCATCGGCAGTTCAGGGTTTGACGACGGCGCTCCAACGCGCGATTGAGTCCGGTCAGCAGGCGATGACGGCGGAGGTGATGCCCCCCCGGGGGGGAGATCCCTCCCACACGCTGGCCATGGCGGACCATCTCAAGGGACGGGTGCATGCCGTCAATGTCACCGACGGCAGTCGTGCGGTGATGCGGATGAGCAGCCTGGCGGTCTGCCGTCTGCTGCTGGATCGAGGCCTGGAGCCTGTGTTGCAGCTGGCATGTCGGGATCGCAATCGTCTGGCGCTGCAGGCGGATCTGCTGGGGGCCCATGCCCTGGGCATCCACAACCTGCTCTGTCTCACGGGTGATCCCGTGCGGGCCGGTGATCAGGCCGATGCCCGACCGGTGAATGAGTTCGAATCGGTGAAACTGCTGCGTCAGGTGACGGCCTTCAACCAAGGGAAGGATCCCGTGAAGGCTGATTTGCCGGATGGTGCGACGCAACTGTTCGCCGGCTGTGCCGCTGATCCCCAATCGCGCAGCTGGAGTGGGCTGCAACGGCGCTTGCATCGCAAACACGAAGCCGGTGCTCGCTTTGTGCAGACCCAGATGGTGATGGACCCTTCAGCACTGGAGCGGTTTCAGGTTGAGTTGGCGGAACCGCTGAACCTGCCGGTTCTGGCCGGTGTGTTTCTGCTCAAGTCGGCCAAGAATGCCCGCTTCATCAACCGTGTGGTGCCGGGTGCCTGCATCCCTGAAGACCTGATTCTGCGGTTGGAATCAGCAGATAATCCCGCCATGGAGGGGGTGGCAATCGCGGCGGAGCAGGTGAAGCGTTACCTCGGAATTGTCCAGGGAGTTCACCTGATGGCGATCAAAGCTGAGGAACGGATCCCCTTGGTGCTTGATCAAGCTGGAGTTAATCAGCTGGCTGCCTGAGTGAGCTCGGTTCCCAGCAGTTCGGCCATGGCTTTCTGCTGCGGTGAAGGCTCCACGAGGTCCTGTCGACGCGCATCGGTGATCAACCAGTCCAGCGCTGCTTCCTGAAGGTCGAAGTGGTCGCCATCCTTGCCCACGCAGTAGCGGCCGAACACCAATTTCTCCACCAACTGCACACCGGCTCCAATCCGGGAATAGTCAAAGATGATCGAATTGTCGATCACGGCTCCTTCGCAGATGTGGCAGCTGGGGCCGATCATCGTTGGGCCAACAATCGTGGCACCGTCTTCGATCTTGGTCATGCCTCCCACGTAGACCGGACCGCTCACGTTGATCTTGTCCCAGTTGGCGGCCACGTTCAGACCGGTGTAGACACCCGGCTGAATCTCCTTACCGGGAATGCCCACCTGACGCACGTCCCCCAGCAGAACGCTGCGGATGGCCTGCCAGTAATCGGGGACCTTACCGATGTCCACCCACTCGAAATCCATCGGAATGGCATAGAAGGGTGCCCCGAGCTCCGCCAGTTTCGGGAACAGGTCCGAGCCGATGTCGAAGGACACGCCCGACGGGATGTGATCGAAAATTCCCGGCTCGAAGATGTAGATGCCAGTGTTGATCGTGTCACTCAAGGCTTCTTCCACCTTGGGTTTTTCCTGGAAGTGGGAGATCCGGTCTTCAGCGTCTGTGACCACGACGCCGTAGCTGCTCACCTGTTCCTTGGGGACGCGCTTGGTGACAAGGCTGGCCAGGGCACCTTTCTCCCGGTGGCGACGAACCGCTTCGGTGAGGTCGAGATCGATCAGAGCGTCACCGCAGAGCACCACGAAGGTGTCGTCGAAGAAGTTCTGAAAATCCTGAATTTTCTTTAGTCCGCCAGCAGAACCGAGGGCGCTGCCGATCAGTTCGCCATCTTCAATGCGCCCTTCGAAGCTGTAAGCGATCTCGACGCCGAAGCGCTGCCCATCGCGGAAATAATTTTCGATCTCCTCAGCCAGGTGGGAGACGTTCACCATCACCTCGTTGAAGCCATGCTCCTTGAGCAGCTCAAGCAGAAACTCCATCACGGGTTTCTGCAGGATCGGGATCATCGGTTTGGGGATCACATGGGTGATCGGCTGGACCCTTGTTCCCTTTCCGGCCGCCAGGATCATCGCCTTCATCGGCGTTTCTGACATCACAGGATGGTGAAGATTAAACCGCTCCTCAAGCCGCCTGCGTGGTTCGGGTCGGCACTGGATCTGGCACCTCCAACCGGGTGATCGGGAGCTGGGTGAAGCTGCCGCTGGCTGGGATCCGTTTCAGCCGGAGGGGAGCATGCAACCAGCCCTCCTGCTCCAGTTCCACCGCCCCCTGGGAGGACAGAAACAGCAGAGCCCAGAAGACTCCCACCCGATCGGTGTCCAGATCGCCTGGAGCCACGCTGGTCCAGCGCTGCACCAAGCGTTCAAAGTCGATCCAGTCCAGGGCGTCCTCCCAGCCGTTGAGATAAACCCCCAGGGCTGCTGTGGTTTCTGGCAGTTTTTCCCGGTGGGCCAGGCCCGCCACCTGAGCGATCGCTTCGCGGTTGCTGAAGCGCCGCTTGCGTTGGCGGCGGCGGGCTTCCAGCTCGTCGGCTTCCAGGTGCTCGGCGATGGATTCCAGTTGTTCGATCAGCTCGCCGAGGGTGACCGGCCGCCGCAACGGCGGCGGGGCCACAGGCCGGCGTTGAAGATGACGTTCTGGTCGACGCGGCAGATCGAAGCTCTGGTCCAGCCATCCCTGGGCGTCGAACTCGGCATCGATGTGCTCCTCCACCTCAACAGGAGGCGGCAGGATGCTGGCTTCGAGCACCTCGGCTTTCAACCCCACCAGCACTGAGGCGGCCAGGAAGGCCTCACTGCTGTCCGCCAGGTCACGTTCGTAGCTGCCGCCGCGGCCATCGAGGGCGGCCGCCACCTGCCGTGGCACCTCGATGCGTTGGCGGAGCTGATCCAGAAAGCCGTCCACGACGGCGATCACATCCACATCCCAGGGGTCGAGCTCCCCCCGTTCAGCTGCGTCCTGCAGCAGGCGGATGGCCAGGCGGGCGCCTGCATCAGCACTCTCATGGCTGGCCACCTGGGGCACGTGTGATCCCGATTGAGCTGAAGGTATCGGTCCTTCAGCTCAGATGCCAGTGGGAGACTGGGATCAGGCGGCGTCGCTGCTGTTGTCAGCCCCCTCGCTGCTGCTGCTGACCGTGGTGGCCGGCAGCAGGCCGAGCTGGGTCTGCACCGTGGAGCGATAGCGGTTCAGGTCTGTTTCGAGTTCCTGGATGCGCACCTGCTGCGCTTCAAACTCGCTGGCCTGCGTGATGCGTTCCACATTGTTCAGCATCCCTGTCCAGGCGGCGAAGAACCAGGCGGACACAGCACCAACACCTGCCACCAGCAGCAACAGGCCAGCCAGCGGCAGGGTGTAGTTCATCCCGGGCAGAACATGAACGGTGGTGGGGGCGGTGTTTTCGAGGGTGAAGAACACCGTGATCAGTCCGAAGCCGAAGATCAGGCCGAAGTTGATCTGGCGCATGGGAAGGGCCGAATGCGATCAGAACTTACGGACTTCAACGCGCTCTGGGGCAGACCTCGACACTTGTTTACGAGGCTGGAACCGATGGCGCGCTCAGGACAGCCGGCACCGCTGGAGCCTGGCCACGGATCAACGGTGCGGTGGGTTGGGTGATCCGTTCCATGGCACCGAGGTCGCGTCCCACCAGGGCTTCGATCGATCGGCTGTAGCTGTCGGTCATCAGCCGTGGGTAGAGGCCGATGCCAATGATCGGCACCAACAGACAGCCGATGATGTACACCTCACGCGGCTCTGCGTCCACGAGGTTGGTGTGGGAGACCAGCTCCTGCTTCTCCTTGCCGAAGAAGATCTCCCGCAGCATGGAGAGCAGATAGATCGGTGTGAGGATCACACCGACGGCGGCCAGGCCGCAGATCACCACCCGGAACGGCAGGGTGTAGGCCTCATCGGTGGCAAAGCCGGCGAACACCATCAGCTCGCTGACGAAGCCGCTCATGCCGGGCAGCGCCAGGGATGCCAGGGCGCAGACGGTCCAGAGCGCGAACATGGTCCGCATCTTCTGGCCGACGCCCCCCATCTCGTCCAGCTGCAGGGTGTGGGTGCGGTCGTAGGTGGCACCCACGAGGAAGAACAGGCTCGCTCCGATCAGCCCGTGGCTGATCATCTGCAGCATGGCGCCGCTGGTGCCGAGGGCACTGAAGCTGCCCACACCAATCAGCACAAAGCCCATGTGGCTGATGGAGCTGTAGGCGATCTTGCGCTTGAGGTTGCGCTGGGCGAAGGAGGTGAGCGCGGCGTAGATGATGTTCACCACCCCGAGCACGATCAGAAGCGGTGCGAACTGGGCGTGGGCGACAGGCAGCAGCTCGCAGTTGAACCGCAGCAGGGCGTAGCCGCCCATCTTCAGCAGGATGCCAGCCAGCAGCATGTGCACCGGGGCCGTGGCCTCACCGTGAGCATCGGGAAGCCAGGTGTGCAGCGGCACGATCGGCAACTTCACCCCGAAGGCGATCAGCAGGCCTGCGTAGCAGAGCAATTGGAAGCCACTGCCGAAGTCCTTCGCCGCCAGGGCGGTGTACTCAAAGCTGGGGGTTCCTCCGCCAAAGAAGCCCATGGCAAGGGCCGCCAGCAGGATGAACAGGGAACTGCCGGCTGTGTAGAGGATGAATTTGGTGGCGGCGTACTGGCGCTTCTTGCCACCCCAGATCGCCAGGAGCAGATACACCGGGATCAGTTCCAGTTCCCAGGCCAGGAAGAACAGCAGCATGTCCTGCACGGCGAACACGGCGATCTGGCCGCCATCCATCGCCAGGAGCAGGAAATAGAACAGGCGTGGCTTGAAGCTCACCGGCCAGGCCGCCAGGCAGGCCAGGCTGGTAATGAAGCTGGTCAGCAGGATCAGCGGCATCGACAGCCCATCGGCTCCAACGGACCAGGTGAGACCCAGGTCGGGCAGCCAACTCACCCGTTCGCTCAGCTGCAGTCCGCTGAGGCTTGGGTCATAGCCATTGAGGTAAGCGCTCACCGTGATCAGGAAGGTGACCAGGGTGATGCCAAGGGCGTACCAGCGAATCTGCTTGCCATCTCCAGCATCCGGAATGAACGGCACCAGCAGGGCGCCCACGATCGGAACCAGAATGGACAGGCTCAGCCAGGGCACGGTCGCCGCAATGGGGTCACTCGCCCCGGCGACTGCGAATTCGATCACGATCTGTCCCGATCACCACTGGCTGGATCGTAGAAATCACAGCCCAACTGTCATCACCTCGATAGGCGATGACACACATGAGCTGGTGAATGGTCAGGCGGTTGGTCCGCCGATGACGCCGAACAACACCACCAGACCGATCACTCCAGCGAACACGATCAGGGCGTAGAACTGGGCTCGACCCGTTTCCAGGTATTTCAGACCCTCACCACTGCCAAGGGTGAGCAGGCCGGTGAGATTCACCACACCATCCACAACTTTGGCGTCGACCTCCAGCACTTCCCGGGCCAGCTTGCGGCTGCCACGCACGAACAACTTCTCGTTGATGGCATCGAGGTACCACTTGTTGGCCAGGAAGGCGTTGAGGCTGGGGAAACGACCTGCCACCAACTCACCAAGATCAATGCGGTGCAGGGCGTAGGCCAGCACGGCCAGGGTGATGCCCACAACCGAAATGGCCACGGAAGCGCCGGCCAGGGGCAGGAACTCGTTCCAGCTGAAATGCTCGGCCATCTCCATGGCTTCCTCTGGATTCAGAAGGCCGGCGAAGCGGCTGTTCCAAGGAGTGCCCAGCAGGCCCACCAGGACCGAAGGCACCGCCAGCACCGCCAGAGGGGCTGCCATGGGCCAGGCGGATTCATGAACGCTGCCGCCATGGGCGTGATGGTCGCCAGGGTCCTTGCCTGCTGCCGTCAGCAGCTGGGCCTGCATGGCCGTGTCGTTGCCGCGGAACTCACCTTCAAAGGTGAGGAAATACAGGCGGAACATGTAGAAGGCGGTCATCCCGGCGGTGAGGAAGCCCACCAGCCAGAGGACGGGGAAGCTGTTGAAGGCCTGGCCGAGAATTTCGTCCTTGCTCCAGAACCCTGCCAGGGGGGGGATGCCGCTGATCGCGATGCAGCCAATGAAGAAGGTGATGGCCGTCACCGGCATCTTCTGGCGCAGACCACCCATCAGCCGCATGTCCTGGGCAAGGACCGGTTCGTGGCCGACCACCTCTTCCATGGCATGGATGACTGAGCCCGATCCCAGGAACAGCATCGCCTTGAAAAAGGCGTGGGTGACCAGGTGGAACAGTCCTGCGACAGGGGCTCCGCAGCCCATGGCCAGCATCATGTATCCGAGCTGCGAAACGGTGCTGTAAGCCAGGCCCTTCTTCAGGTCCATCTGGGTGAGGGCGATCGATGCCCCCAGGAAGCAGGTGATCGTGCCCACTACGGCAATCACGGTCTGGACAATCGGGAACTGGCTGTAGAGCGGATCAAGGCGAGCCACCAGGAAGACTCCCGCGGCGACCATCGTTGCGGCATGAATCAGGGCGGAAATCGGGGTGGGGCCCTCCATCGCATCCGGCAGCCACACATGCAGTGGGAACTGCGCCGACTTGGCCATCGGTCCCAGGAACACCAGCAGGCAGAGCAGGAGTGCGGCCCATGGGGCAACCGCTCCTGAGCTCAGGCCATCACGCAAACCATCGGCAATGCCCTGGAAATCGAAGCTGCCTGTGGCCCAGAACAGTCCGAGGATGCCCAGCAGCAAACCGAAGTCCCCGACGCGGTTGACCACAAAGGCTTTCTGGGCGGCGTGGGCTGCACCATCCCGGTCGTACCAGAAACCCACCAAGAGGTAGGAACACATCCCCACCAGCTCCCAGAACACGTAGATCTCGAGGAGATTCGGGCTGATGATCAGCCCCAGCATCGAGCTGCTGAACAGCGCCAGGTAGGTGAAAAAGCGGACGTAGCCCTTGTCGTGGGCCATGTAGCCGTGGGAGTACACCATCACCAGCAGAGCGATGGTGGTCACCAGGGAGAGCATCACGGCGGCCAGGGGATCCACCACGAAACCCATCGGCAACACGAAGCTGCCGGCGCTGGCCCAGACGAACAGGCTTTCCACCGGCGGAGCGCCGGCCAGCTGTCCGGCAAGGATGGCGTAGCTCAACACCGCGGCTGCACCCACGCAGCTGATCAACAACAGCGCCACCGGCTTGCGCAGCCGGTTGATGGTGCGGTTGAAACTGATCAAGCCAAGGCCAGTGATCACGGCTCCCGCAAGGGGAAGCACCGGGATCAACCAGGCAAGTTCCGCGGCCGAAGGCATCCGCTTTCAACAGGTTGCTCGGAGTGTAGGCAGCTCAGCTCAGCAGACTCTCCAGTGCTGAGTTGCGCACCATTGCCGCGGCGGTCGGAATGAAGCGGTGCGCCCACCAGAACACGCCGACTGCAATCAGGATTCCCAGCTGGGCTGGCCTGAGAAATTCACGCCAATCCAACTGCTGTCGGCCATCGATCACCGCCCGAAATGGCAGCACGGATGTGTTGGCCTTCAGGTCGTCAAAGGCCTCGCCAAACCGTTCCTTCAGACGGCGGTCGCCGTGCCAGACCGCGAATAAGTGATGGGCGACCAGTCCGAAGCAGGTCACCAACATGAAGCTGCTGCCGATCCACAGGGCATGGGTGATGCACCAGAGGATCTGACCGATGGCCTGGGGGTGACGTGAGATGCGGATGATGCCTGTGGCGTACAGCCGAACCTGGGGTTTGAGGACGGCTGGAATCTCCAGGAGGTTGTAGGTGGCGGGGTACAGGAAGAGGAAACTGACGGCGGTTCCAATCCAGACCAGCGGCACCATCCCCGGCACCCCCTGCAGGTTCCAGAGGCGGATGCCGTCATAGCGGTGGGCGAGGAACCAGCCGATCACAACGACGGCTGAGGGGATGCTCGCGCTGGCGAACAGCAGACGCCATGCCCTTGCCCCAATCCGGGCTTCAGCGCGTTGCCGCAGGGCCGCACCGCCGCTGTGGATCACAGCAAACAGCACCAGCAGGATCAGCATCACGATGCTGCTGTGGTGGGAAACGGCCATCGGCCTCTGGACATTGCGCCGTGATTCTGGACGCCGGCCGAGGCAGACCTAGATTCCAGGCTCTTCCGCATCGCGCGCGGTGGCCGATCTGCCCTTCACGCTGGATCAGCTCCGCATTCTTCGCGCCATCGTCAGCGAAGGAAGCTTCAAAAAAGCGGCCGACAGTCTCTACGTCACGCAGCCGGCCGTCAGCTTGCAGATCCAGAACCTCGAGAAGCAGCTGGAGGTGTCGTTGTTTGACCGTGGGGGGCGGAAGGCGCAGCTGACGGAAGCCGGGCACCTGCTGCTCAGTTATTGCGATCGGATCCTCAGCCAGTGCCATGAGGCCTGCCGTGCTCTGGATGATCTGCACAACCTCAAGGGCGGCTCCCTGATCGTCGGAGCGAGCCAGACCACTGGCACTTATCTGATGCCCCGGATGATTGGTCTGTTCCGGCAGAAGTATCCGGATGTGGCGGTCCAGCTGCAGGTTCACAGCACGCGCCGCACGGGCTGGAGCGTGGCCAATGGCCAGATCGATCTGGCGATCATCGGTGGTGAATTGCCGCCTGAGCTCAACGACCTGCTCCAGGTGGTGCCCTACGCCAGCGACGAGTTGGCTCTGGTGTTGCCGGTGAAGCATCCCCTGGCTCGCCTGGCGGAACTCACCAAGGAGGACCTCTACAGACTGGGCTTTGTCTGCCTTGATGCCCAGTCCACCACCCGCAAGATGGTGGACCAGTTGCTGGCTCGATCCGGCTTGGACGTTCAGCGGCTGCGCATCGAAATGGAATTGAATTCGCTGGAGGCGATCAAAAACGCTGTTCAGGCAGGCCTCGGCGCTGCATTTGTCCCGGTGGTGTCAATCGAGCGGGAGCTGGCGGCCGGAACAATTCACCGCCCGGTCGTGGCGGATCTGCAGGTGCGTCGACAGCTGAAGCTGATCACCCACCCCGCCCGTTACAGCTCCCGCGCTTCAGCGGCTTTCCGGCAGGACGTGCTGCCGGTGTTCGCCAGTGCCGACAGCCCGTTGCGCCAAGCCAAGCCGTCCCAGCCCCAACCGCTGCAGGCCTGAATGGTCAGAACTGATCGGCTTCCGGCGTGACGCCGGCTGCGTCATCAGCGATACCACGGGTGAGGAACTTGTTTTCGCTGATGTCGGTCTGGTAAACGCAGCGCACCACAGGTTTGTCGCGTACAGAGCCGATATAAGCAAAGGTGTTCATCCGCTGCTTGCACTCGCGTTCCTGGTTCGCGGTGATGGCTCCTTCCTTGCGCAACACACTCCAGTTTTCCCGTCGAATCACACAGCCGGGCTGAAGCGTGGGTTGGGTGACGAAGCTGCTGGAGGGGTTGAGCGTTGTGTACATCTCAATGTCCATCACGAAGGCGCTGGCCCCCCACTGACGGCAGAACTCGGGATCCGGAACGGCCATGTCCAGCTGCTGAGAGCTGGCGATGTTGCCCTGATCGCCCTGGGTGGTGCTGGTAACCGCACTGCCAATACCGATGCCCACCACCAACACGCCTGCCAGCACCGCTGCCGTGAGCGTGCTGAATTGGAATCCACCTTGCCCGTCATTGCCCTGAGGTGGACCGGGGGGGCGTCCATAGCCACCACCGCGGCGCTCAGGCCTGTCGTAGCGATCGGGCCTGTCGTAACGGTCGGCTCTGTCGTAGCGGGAACGGCTCACAACAGGTCCGGTGTGCGAGGAAGACCCATGGAGAAGTTCTGAACCCGGCCATCCGGGTTGTAGCTGAGTTCCCCGGCCTGCAGCAGCTGGCGGATGTAGCCCTCCAGGTCTGTACCGATCCGCCGGAGGCTGTAGTCGCTGAGTTCGCCACCGGCGCCGGCCTCCACCAGCTGCTGAAAGCGCTGTTGCACTTTGCTCACCACGGCGTCCGACCAGAGGAATTCATTGTCGGGATCAAGGTCCAGGGTCAGCTCATCCGCTGATGGCACCAGATCCTGGTTGTCCACCCGTGCCGTGAACAGGCGTACATGGCGGGTGGTGCATTTCAGCAGGGTGTCAGCCATGGCGCGCGCTGGGGTCGTGCGACGACTTTAAGAAGCGAATGGGGATCAAGCCCTTTTAAGGTTGGTTTCAACTTTTCACCATCCGCATGCGCGTCGCTGTTGCCGGAGCCGGTCTTGCGGGTCTGTCCTGCGCCAAATATCTGGCTGATGCAGGCCACACCCCGATTGTGGTGGAGGCACGCGACGTGCTCGGCGGCAAGGTGGCGGCCTGGAAAGACGAGGACGGTGACTGGTACGAGACCG
>ERZ802830.3843-NODE-3843-length-12367-cov-29.0024_pt1 | contig 12367 bp, 19 predicted proteins | sample MGYA00345654_ERZ802830 | MGnify/ENA primary metagenome ERZ802830 (study PRJEB30503, sample SAMEA104212375) | marine metagenome | biome: Westerlies Biome; feature: [SRF] surface water layer (ENVO:00010504) within the epipelagic zone...; material: water... | reverse complement strand
TGCGGGTTATGCCGTCTGTTGCTGCCTAATGGGTCTGTATTGGTTGTGGAGCTATGTGATTGCCTTCTGGTCAACAGTTGTTGTCAATTGCGCTAAGCCGGTGAACTGGGATAACTGCTGGCCACCACAAGAGTGGCTAGTTCCTACGCTCCAGGACTACATTCGGGCTAAGCGTCCTTACAGCGAGGAACGCAAAATTTTGGAGCAGGTCAATGATGGACTGGATGATCGCGCAACAATCGCTCCATGAGGAATTAATGATGGAGCGTTCAGTTCGTTCTATTTACAACACTACGGATATAGAAGAGGTTCAAGGCTTATGCGCTGCTCTGGTGCGCCAGAACTGGCATCAACGTAAGTTGCTTAGCCAAGCAGTCAGCAGAATTGCTGAGATGGATGCTCAGTTGACCTGCCTTGAGTAAAAGCGATCCATGGCTTTAATGGAGAAGCTTGTTGAAGTTTTTTTCGCGGGTTTCGTCCCATCTCCTGTCGCTCTTAACTTTGCCTCGCTCCCAAGCCTCAGTTGATTGACCGTCTTTAGGGCCATTGGGCTTGAGCTTGGTTACTCGAAAGGAAGTAGCGGGTATAAAGCTAGCTTTTTTACGTTTCATTTTCAAATGAGTTCAGTAGTTCTGCGTCAATGTCGAACAGCTCTTTTAGGTGTTGTGCAGCATCCAAAGCCATACTTTTATTTTTATAGCTACAAGCATCTTCTAGAAAAGAAGTAAACAAGCAGACTTGCTTAGGGTTTCTGTAAAAGGCTGCCAAGTACAGAGCTTTATCCTGGCACGATTTTAAGATATACCGCATCTCAATCTTTTTGTTTAATACGTCCTTCAACACGTTTACGAATAGATTGCCTCCATTCTGCTTGATCTTTTGCCATTGCTTCGTTATACACGGAAGTAGGACTAGATCTTTTTAATTCAGAGTAAATGGCTTCTCGTATCCAGGCTGTAGCTCTCTTGTCTTCTTTTGCTGCGGCTTCCTGGATCATTTCTGCTCGATGGGGATCTAGCAGTATTTGAAAGTAAGTTTTATTGCCGTGTCGAAGAGCCATACTGCTTAGATTATTCCAATTATACTACCATGTAATAGAAGAATCGGTTTTCTTTTTCCAAGCAGTTGCTTGAGCACGACGGGCTTGAGCACGCTGGTTCGTACAGCCTGCTCGTACTTTTCTTGCTCCTTCTAAAAACATGGCAGCTCGTTGAAGGTCACCCGTAGTAGCGGTGCATATTGCTGCTTTCAGGCGCTCCATCACTATTTGCCTTCCTGTAAGCGGCATCCATAGCCTCTTGCAAATTCTTGTAATATACTACTGTGCCATTACAAGAAGAGAGCCACCCTTTGTCTGTGCAGTAAACGCGAATCATCAGTGGGTCTCCATCCAAGTTTTACCGATAGAAACCTCAGCCAATGCGGGGATGTCTCCCAACCACTTAGCTTCAGCCTCTTCCATCACTTGTTTTAGACAAGCGGCCCACTCTTCAGCAGCATCTTCACGCACCAGTAACAAAATTTCGTCATGCACTGCGGCTGCAATCCGCACTGTCTCTTCACCTGCCTCATAAACCAAGGGCCAAAGCTTGCCAAGGGCGCATTTAAGAATGGCCGCACCAGCTCCCTGGATCGGTGTATTGCACCGAACAGTCAACCGGTTCATATCACCTTGTAAATACCGCCGCATATCAGAAACCGGAATCCTGGTCTCAGCCCATTTATTACCTGAAGTGTCCTGAGACTCCTTTGCCATTTCTTTTTGCCATCTGCCAATCCCAGCAAAAGCGTCTAGCCAGCCATTACGAATTTCAGCAGCACGCTCAACCGTCATGGTGATGCCTGAGCCACCGGCATAGTTACGCAGCCCTTTTGCACCTGAACCGTAAAGCAAACCAAAGTTTGCGGACTTAGCTATCTGCCTACTACATCCAATAGTTTCAGAGGTAACAGTGTGAAGATCTTCACCCCGCTGGAACGCAGAAATCATCCGTTCATCACCCGCAATAGCAGCCGCAAGTCTTAGCTCCATCTGACCAAAATCAGCATCTACTAAGAGGTAACCTTCCGGCGCTTCTACGCACCCACGAAACTGTGGATCACGAGGTATTTGCTGGTTATTAGGTTTAATACAGGACATCCTCCCCGATTCCGCACCAAGCTGCATGTAGCTGGCACGTACAAAACCATCAGCATCCATTTTCTCTTGGATGGAGTTAATCATTTGACGGCGCTTGTCTGCCCTTTTCCACTCCAAATAAATTTGAATAACCTCATGGTCTGCGGCATAGGCTCGTAAAGCCTGTCGTGAAGCACTAGGTTTACCGTTTGCGTCTTTAGGTGTCTCACCTAAAAGATCACCTAATTTTTCCAGCAGTTGCTTTGGGCTGTTTAAGTTGAAACCTCTGTATTTTTTACTGCCGTCGCGAATCTTACCCTCATCCTTGGCACGTAAATTAAAAGTATCGTCTTCGTCTCTAGGTAACTTTTTGCCCTCAGGAAGAGCATAATCCAGCTGAAGGATAAAGTCTTTCTCTAAAGCTTTTATATCTACCTGATAATCTTCCTTACGTTGTTGCAAATTAGCAGCGTTCCAGGGTAAACCTGTGCGCCACATCTGAGCCATAGCAGGTAGGGCACGACACTCCAGGGAATACGCCTTTGTAAGTCTGTTTATTCTTATTTTACGATCTAATATCTCATCTAAGTTCATCAAAGCAACAACATCATTAGCTGCATAGTCCAACTGTTCGTTAGATAAAGCACCGCTCCAATCAGATCTTTGTTGCTCCTTAGAAAGATCTGTGTCTAAATAACGCTTGACGACGTTCGCAAGTCCGTGCTTCGGGAAAGGCATCCCGTTTGTGAGAAGTCGGCTGGCCAGCATGGAGCAACGCACCCACCCATGCGGATAGATGTCGTGCTCTTGCAACCACCCAAGATCAAATACAGCGTTATGGGCAAGCCAGTATCGGACTGGACTGCCGAAGAAGCGGCGCAACTTAACCCACTCGCTTTTATCAAGTTCAAAGCAATCAATTAGGACAACAGTATTACGAGCACCAGAGCCAAGCTGCAACAGCCTCAACTTCCCACGCTCAGGCTGTAGCTGGAGCGTTTCAGTGTCGAAGCAAACTGATGCGGCAGTCTCGATCTTGTCGAGATGCTGGATTCCGTGAAAGACTTGAGCAGACATGTGTAGCGTCGTGCGGCTTTAGCAGTGTAGCACACTACTTACACGTAATGCGTTCTACTAGTGGAAAATAGTCTAAATCGTGTGGGCTTATTACAGCGACATCAATACCAAAACTTAGGGCAGATGTAACTTGAGCTTGAAATTGGTCATACCCGTCTTCATCATCCTGGTACGTCACTTGTTCCACAGCCAGAGCCCTGTTATCTGGGTCATAACTTGTAAAACGTGCCAACGCTAAAGCGTCTATCTCGCCTTCATGCGTAGGCTCTATTTTGCAGTAAATGAACTGAACGTTGCTTCTCACGCTGGGGTATCTCCTAATAGACTTGTGGCGTTGGTTAAAACACCAGCGTGCTACATAACTAAGAAGCCAGTTCATTAAAAACAATGGCAACAACGTTCTCTAGCTGCCTTATATCTAGGCCATTACCTACTCTGCGCCTAACTAGGCTTACCAAAGTGTGAAAGTCTTGGGGACCATAATCCCCAACGTCTTTAGTTTGTTTTGGAGCAAGCCTGTCTCGTATGAGCTGAGCCCTAGACATACGTTTAGACCCGGCTTCTTTATCTACCTGGGCTAAAAATTCTTCGGGGACGCGGACTGTAATTTCCTTCATTAAAGGTACTCGTTGTAAAAGGCACTGCCGGGTCCATATTTAGACACGATCTCTGGAAACGCAGCCAGAACCCTGGAGCGATTACGAGGATCAGCTAGCAGCGCCGCTTCAGCCAGCTTACTAAAGAACTCACCACCGTAGTGATGAGCAGTCTTTATGCTGGCTCGGATTTGCTTTTCAGTCACAAGAGTGTGCTAACTTTAAATACAGTAGCACACTGTATAGTGCGGTCAACCATGCTCGCGCTTGTGCTCATCATACTCAATCTGTTTTATCAGTTTTTGTAAAGCTATCTTGTGCTCCGGCGTGTCTGCCTCAACAATTTCTCTCGTTAATTGTGTGTAGATCGCTTGGCAGCTAGGGCACAAAGCATATTTGTCTTTACGCGGGTCTATTTTTAATTCATACTGTTTACCACTGTTGTGCAAGAGCAAACCAGATGTAACGTTAAAAGTTCGCGCCATAAGAGCACCGAACTCTTGAGAAATTAATCGTTTTTTATGCTCTAAATTCTTATACATTTTTTCTGTTTCTTTCTTTTTAATAGTATTAGGTGGAATTAGATCTTTAATCGTACACATGTTTGCGTACCCTACGACTAATCCTCCATTTAAGGCACCTTCCAAAGCTGGTCTGTACCTTTGAGGTTCATTTATAAGCGTTACAGCAGCACGACAGAATAAAAAGTATTGATAGGTTTTAGCTGTAATTGTTCTTATATGTGATTTGCCATCGTCTCCTCTATACTCTATTGTAGCTCCAAGCATATGATTATTATATCTATGCAAAATGCCTCTTTCGTTCTTTAAAGCATAATCGTATTCGTCTTTAAAAACTTCAAAATCTTGATCAGGGTAACTGGCAGGATTAACTATAAATTCCCACTCGTACCACTCAGGCGGCGTTACCCACCGTTTAGTGCTGTCGTCATACGTGATTCTTGGAATACGATTGGTAGGCATGGGTCGTGTAGGGAAGTACAGCGGATCTGTGTAGGGAAAGTGCCTAGCCGCACTTTCCCGTCACTTGGCTAGATCCGTCTCGAAACTAGCACAGGCAATGTTGTTGTGCTACTTGGTCAATCCCAAGCGTTCCAAGAATCATTTCCCTTAGGTAACTGATAATCGTCGGTAAAAGCCTCTTTGCCTGCGCTGGAAGAGTTCTTAAGCACATCGGGGTTTCGGAAAACTTGTTTGTCGGAAATAAGAACGGCTTTCTCCGCCTTTTTCCGATGGTCGTCTTTTTCCGAAAGCTCTGTGTGCTTTAAATCCGTTCCAGGGGAAGGGTTGTGCTGTTTTCCTAAGGTTATTTCAGACACCCCACGCGCGTTAGACCTTTTTGAGAAAGGCACTGGAGCGTCCTCACCTAAAGCTCGGTAATACTTCGGGCTTCTCCCCTTCTTCTTAGGAAGAGCCTTTGGAGCGTCACACGCTTCGATGAGCTGAGAATCGCTCAACTTCTTGAGGATGTGCTCTAAAGCTCTTCGCTTGTGCTCTCCCCCCAAACTTTGATGATCCACCAAATCTTTCAAGCACGTTTCCTTACGGGTGGAACGCATCATTTTCAAAACATCTTTAAGCAGCTGATTTGCTGTAGGAAATTTTACCGACGTTTCTAACTCAGGAACTTCACTAATTTTGTAAGTAAAGTCAGCCATAAGACTGAACACCATTTGGTGCCCTTCTCTATCGTCTCTCGACTTTTCAACAGTGATCAATCTTGAGTAAACAGGAATACCCATTTCCACTGTTTGATCAGCAGCTATTTTATTCATATTCCACGTTTCATCTACAGCGGCCTTAATCGCGCTTGTACCTCTAAACCCACCATTACGGTTGTTGTGGTGAATAACAATGATGGTGCAAGACCCAAAGTCAGTGGAGTTACGTCTAGCTAAACGCTTTAGAGGTAACGCGTACTCTCTTCTATTTTCTTCGTACGGGTTTGAATCATTACAACCATCCAAACTGTCAATAACAATTAAATCGTATTTACCTGGAGCGTACTTACCGTTTTCATCTACACCGCCTCCCTGGAGCTTGCAAAAACGTCTGTACCACTGCATATCCCACTCACCCACGACCGATACGCCTGACGTAACTCCAATAGACTCAAACTGCCTACGCACAATTCGCTCGCTCTGATCTCCATTGAGCCAAAGACAACGGCCCTTCTTTACGTTTACCAACGCGCCATACACCTCAAAAGGTAAACCTTGAGATATGTGCTTACAAAGTGTTTGGCACATAACGGATTTACCAGTACCCCCATCTGCGTGAACTAACAACAACCAAGGTTTGGGAATTATCCCTGGAATTATGTAATCAAACGGTGTTTCATCCAGCTCACTCAAATCTTTTGCCTTGTACTCATTATTTCTTTTAAACGTTAAGTGGCTATCCAGTAGGCGATCAATAGCCGCAGCACCCTCCTTGGACCGTCCGCCCTCAAGGGCCAAAGCGGTTTTAGCTTGATCCAGTAGCGCGGGGTTCTCAATAGTCTTTTCTAGTTCTTCAGCTCTAGCGAGCAGCTCTTCACCACTAAGAAAAGCCTGAACAAACTTCACCGGCGACGAGTCGATCTCCTCCACCAGTTGTGCAATACCGTCCCTTTGAAATCGTTTGCGATCTGGGTCCGCCAAATCAGCCAACTTGATCAAGCTCCCAAAACCCAAGCCACGGCTCTGGAACCCAGATGCCCATCGATCGCGACAAGGGTTTTTACCGTTCTCCCATTCATGGGAGTATTCGGCATCACGCTGGCTCCACTCCTCCCAAAGTTTCAAACCATCCGCGTTAGGCATCTCGCTGTTGAGCATCGCGCCGATTTCCCACCAAAAACGCTCACTAAAAGCACCGCGAGGTTCGATAACACTTAGGCAACTCCGCCCAATAGCAAGCTTCTCCTCCCTGGACCGGTTAGCAAAGCGCGTGTCCCGCAGCTTCCGGCCAGTGTCTTTCTCATTGACCTTGCGGTACTGCTCCCGCATCCGCTCAAGAAGCCACTCAGGAGCCTCGGGAAGAGCATTCACGTCACCTTGGAACGTGTACTCACCCTGATCCTTGTAAGCGCCACATAAAACGCCCTGAGCACCCCAAAGAACTTCCCAGCCTTCCTGCTGTGCAGCAGCGTGGCTCATCGAAGCGACCCTTAAACGGTCTTCTTCTGGAACGACAAACAAAAACTTTGCCGCGTTCTTCTTAGTTGACCTAACGCAAGGCGCTTTCTCCAGGTCAGTGCCCCACTTCTCCTCAATGGCACCAAGGTTGCGGTCAACGTCAAAGATGACCAAGCCACCTGAGCGAGTGCCGCTGTAAACACCGACTGCCTGGAACGTTTCAGGGCTGTCGCTTATGTAGTTGGCTGTGCATTCAGGAGAAAGATTTTCCTTTGAAGCACGACCTAGAGGTGATTTACCGCAAGCAATCTTCCCATTAGGAAGGGTTACACCAGCGGCATAAATCGGAGCCGTTGCCCAAGTCTTAGGCAAGGTACGAACAAAATCAGCAAGAATCATCTGCTACAGTGAGAGTGTTAAGTCGGCTATCAAACCGCCCCAGTAGCCATTCCCGGCGCTGGGGTTTTTTGATTCTATCGCACTTGACGCCTCCCGTCACCCTGCTACACTAAAAAAGCACCGGGCAACACGCCCACAGCAACTTTCTACATGCCATTCATCTCAGACAAGAACAAATCTGCCGCTTCTGGCGGTGGCGGCGGCGGTTATCTCAACCCCTCCAAAATTCAGTCCGGCGGCAATGTCCGCTTTGCGCTTCTGGACGACCAGCCCCTTGAGTTTTTCGAGTGCTGGGGCGAAACCGCTGACGGCAAATCAAAGCCGTTCCGTTTCGCAGAGGATCCAAGTCCCGAAGACATTCAAGAAGAGATGGGTGTTGACTACAGCCGCCGTCTTAACCGTGAAGGCACTGCACCCGAAAAGGTGAAGTTTGCCATCGCTGTGCCTGTCTACAACTACGACACCAGCTCAGTTCAGATCATGCAGCTCGGTCAAAAGAGCCTGATCAACGAACTCGATTCAGTCAGCCAAATGGAAGACTACGCCGACCTGCTTGCCTGGGACTTTGTTCTTGGTAAAGAAGGCGTCGGCTTAGAAACTCGCTATAGCTTGCGCCCTGCACCACGCAAAAAAGGCGCTCAGGCCGACATCGAAACTGCCTGGACCGAATCCCGTGATAGCGGTTTTGACCTCAGCCGCCTATTGACCGGAGACAATCCGTTCAAAGCCAACTAAAACAGCATGTTTCAGGGGCTTAACCGCCCCTTTTTTATTGTCTAGACTCAATCAGCTTTAATAACCCAATGTCAGATCGTCACTACGAAAAACCCTTACCTGAGACGATCACTACATTTTTGGAAGACGGCAGTGTTTCGGTTTCAGTAGGGAACATCACTGGGGTTGTTAATTCTTATCACTTGATACAACCCAAAGCTCACCAGCTACAGAAAGCTTGGCTCAAGCGTCAATCGGATTTGGTTGATGCAAGCAACTGATTCCCAAAACGCATTAGCGGGGCTACGTCGCTGGACCCTGGAACGTGACGACTCTGGTCCGCACCGTGTGTATCGCGATGAGTCTGGTGTGTCTTACGCATCAGTGACCCACATCCTGAAAGAAACCTCACCCCAATGGCAGAAAGATGCACTCGAACGATGGCTGGAACGTCCTACTGCTCCCGTCGAGCGTGATGTTGCTTGCGAGCGCGGCACTTTGGCGCACAACCACGCGGAGTATGTCCTTAAGACGGCAGCGAAGCTGGCAAGAAATAGCGCAAACAAGCGAGGAAGCTGGAGGACTGGAGATGACAGCCTGGAACGTGCTCCTAAAGGAATCACTACCTGGGCAATCGAGAAAGCCATTCAAGGGGCTCCTAGGGTCCCCTGGAGCGCCTCTGGGTACGCCCGAGGTCTACGGTCTTGGATCGGAGAGAACGTAACGGCCATTCATGCCATTGAGTTTTCCATTCATGATCCACGTGGTTGGGCTGGAACGGCTGACGCGTTAATCGATTTAGACGGCAAGCTTTGCATTGCTGATTGGAAGACCAGCGTTAATGCCCGTAGTGAAGAGATGTTGTCAAACTACATTTGTCAGACTGGAGCGTATTCCCTGGGATTGCAGCACCTGACTGGGTTAAAGCCCAAGTGTGGAGCGGTCGTAGTAGCTAGGCGCAGCGGAGCACCACAGGTTCGCTTGCTCAGTGAGTTAGAATTACGTGGGGCGGAGTGTCAATGGTTAGAGAGAATGAGCCTTTATACGGCCCAGCAAGCCCTAAAGAACTAAGTAGGGCACTGGAAGGTCTCTATACGGGACAGGTCAACGTTGCTAAACAGGCAAAGGAACTAAGGATGACCCTGGAACGTTTGAAGCAGCTATTCACCGCATACGTGAAAGAACGCCCCATCGATATAAACGATGAGGACGTGTGGAACGCAGATACAAAACTAGCGTGGCCTTATGCATAGCTAATTCCCTGGAACGTGTGGTTGATCATCAAAAGAATCCAACCAATCACGTAAAGCTTGTCCAGTTGGTAAAGATTTAGGCCAAGCACAAAACTTTAATAAGCTTGTCTTGTTGTAAAACATCCTAGAGGTATTAGGTTTCCAGGCTACATAAAGAGGGGAAGGCCCATCCTTATGTAGAGACCGTTCAACGAATAATGCCCCTGGAACGTGGAATTGATCCGGTTTCATTTGTCTACGGTGTTGGATCGTAATTTACTATTTCATCGACCAGTGGGATGACTTCATACTCTAAAACATCTAAAGCTCCAATCATTAAATGCTGGTCCATTTCATGACGCTTATTTTCACGTTTAACGATAGCTTCAAGCTCCTTCAAGATGTTTTCTAATCTTTTGAAGTCACTTATTTGCAGTGGTTTGTAGTGGTACGTCATCACGCCTCCTGCTGGAACGGTATGAAGAACTGGTTTGGTTTGCCGTTCATCGTTACCCCATCTTTATGGGTCAAGCCAATGTAATTGTCATTATCAGGGCATTTAATCAGAAACTCATCAATCTGTGGAGCGTAGATCACAATGTAGGCGTGGGACGCCCAATGAACTGTTTTGCCAGCCATTACAGCGGCTTTGATTTCAGCGAGTTGCATTTTGCTTGTCCAAGTAAGTGTGAATGCGTGTTTGTAGATCTGTGAGGATGATTGCTCGTTGGCACGTATGCCATCCTTTCTTTTCTAGGAATGACATTTCCCAGAAGATAGAGTCAGCCAGGAGAGCTAGTTCGTTGTCTGTTAGTTGCATGATGGAACGTATGTATGAGACAAAATCTCAGGTTATTTGAGACAACCCACCCATACGGGCGAGCCTTTCGTATTCGCGCACCAGGCGTGCATAGTCTGCAACGTTGCCAGCTTTGAAAGCAGTGATTAACAGCTGGCGCGTCATTCGCATCAGTGCGTCGCGGTCTTCAAAGCTGACCCCTGGAACGGAATCGGCGTCGATGCTGCCATCTTCTGCAAAGCGTTCAAGATCAGCAGATTCACAGTCGCGGTAAGCTGTCGCTCTGCTGATGCCGTAGTCACGTTGGAGCGTTGCAGCAACGTCCGCAGTTTGCAGGCCCATGTCGAGAAGCCGTTTAGCTTCTGCTAGTTGTGCGTCACGTTGTTGGCTGGTCCGTTTCATTCAGCGATTTCCCACTGAACGTCATCGAGGCAAACCGTGACGGTCGCAACGCAGCGAGCTGGTCCGAATTGGGCAGGCTCTGCAATGTCGGGAGGGTAGTAGACAGCGGCAGCGGTTTGAACCATTTCGTCCACGATGGCGGTTATGGAGAGTTGCAGCTCCTCCGAGTGTTGTGAGCTGCTCACTGCGTATAGGCTTGTGCCTATTACCTCCACGGCTTCGATCCTTAAAATGTCTTGGCCCATTGGTTGAATGCGTGCTTACTGTGCTACTGTATCACAGTATTCAACCAACAGCGCAACCATGCAAACCGCAACCGAAACCAACCACGCTGCAAAGTCTGCTCAATCCACTGCTGAAATCATTGAAGCACTCTACGAGCTAACGTTCTGGAACGTAGAACCCACCGAGAACTCCGACCCGCTCACCAAGGACGCGGCGGATCTACTCCGGGAGATGAGCAGCTACCGAGCACCCGGAACGCAAGACGAATTGCAGGATGCTGTCAACACTTACGCCTGCCAGATGGCGTTATCAGCCACGACTGACGAGCAGAACGAAAACTTAGAGCCTGATCAGTTCGAGATCTTGCTTAGCTGGGGTGGACCGTCGGTCCGTATCCTTGGCGAGCTTGACCGGGGCTCAGTTGCTTGGCAGGCTGGACGCCGTCCCGTGATTCAACATCAGGACTGGTTCGTACCTTGGACCGAGTCCGACTACGCCGTCAACACTGACGCCCTGTTGTGGTTCTGTGAGTTCTTCTACTGCTGAAGTTGACATTAAAAAGGCCCCAATCAAGGGGCCGTTTTCTATAGCTTGGCGAACCGTGGGTGACAGGGTTCACTGGGGTAGTCAAACTCTATGTTTATCTGGTCCGATTCTTGGATGCAGATTTTTAGCACAGCTTTACGGCGTGCTTGTATTTCTCTCCGGCTGTCTTCATGCCACATGGACCGCAAGAGATCGTCGCAGCGTTCGAGATCAGCAACGCATAAAGCGATTTTCTGTTCTGGTGTTAATGCCATTAGTAAAGTAAAAGAAAGCCCCAAGGCGTGAACCTTAGGGCGTTTGATTAGATGAAAGAAGGAAGCTCGACCGGAAGCGTTATCACTTTGAAGGTGTAACGGTCTCCGTCAACTGCACGGCATAGCCGAGCGAATTGCTCAGCCTGCTGTCTGGTTCGTGGCCTTCCACCGTGGCTGGGAACCCAACCCGATGATATGCCCTGCCAGCGTGCGACTTGGTGTCTCACTTTGTTGCCTCGGTTGCTTCTGCTTCTGCTTCTGCTTTCTTTGACTCCCAGCGTTTGAGAACAGTGCCAAGTTCTGTGGATAGTTTCTCCAGGAACTGACGCTGTTCTGCGCTCTCTTCGCGATACCCTGCGCTTCTGACGTAGTTCAGGATCCCACCGCATAGATACTGCGAAGAAATACCATCAAGAACCACTGAATCACCGCGTTGAGTATCGCGGATAGTGATGCTGCTGTCATTGCCCCACGCATAAGTGTGGAGCTCGACGGCACAGCCACCCAAGCCGCGGAATTTTGTCTCAGTTGATTTTTGCATTTGTCGGAGTAGAATAAAGTACATTGTGCTTATTTCACGCGCCAGCACTGGCGAGGCCAACTCACGGGAGAAGCATCCGCTGGCTAAGCCAGATTATTTAGTGCATCAGAAGCTGGCGGCGCACGGAGGCTGACCCGGTTCGACTTACTCACATTTTGGAAGCGGTGAGCTGGATCGCTCTTCCCTCTTCATGTATATATTGTAGCACATTGTGCTGAGGTATGGGGGTGGTATTGCGATCTTTATATTTCTTTAAGGTCCTGCGGGGGACTTAAATAAATACTGCCAAACCTATCTACTGTGCTACCCGGGGGCAGGGGTCAG
>ERZ802830.3838-NODE-3838-length-12390-cov-14.8847_pt1 | contig 12390 bp, 13 predicted proteins | sample MGYA00345654_ERZ802830 | MGnify/ENA primary metagenome ERZ802830 (study PRJEB30503, sample SAMEA104212375) | marine metagenome | biome: Westerlies Biome; feature: [SRF] surface water layer (ENVO:00010504) within the epipelagic zone...; material: water... | reverse complement strand
GCGCCCTGTTTTTTGAAATTGAAGGAAGCATTATGGGACAGGTACGTCACGGCTAGAGCGTTTCCTGCTCATCTTGAATCGTTGGGGGATTCCCACGGGTGCGATTTTGTGATTCCCTCGTGACCAGGAGGATCGCTTTATGCCCGCACCGTTGTCACCGGATATTCGCAATCGTTTTCAGGTTCTGCACCGAGAGGGTCTCTCGGCGCGGGAGATCGGTCGCCGACTGCTGATATCTGCTGCAACGGCGGTTCGGTTTGCAGACCGCCTGCGGCGGACCGGAGACCTTGCTCCAGCGGTAAACTCACGACGTCAGGGCCACGGGCGGCTTGTGCCCTACGAGGGTTTCTTTGCAGAACTGGTGGAGCAAGATCCCGACATCACACTGAAGGAGCTGCAGGCCGCCCTTTTGGAAGCCCATGGTGTGCAAGCATCTCTGTCAGGCATTGATGTCGTGTTGCGGCGACTTGACCTCACGTACAAAAAAAGAGCCTCATCGCGGATGAGCGGCGCAAACCCCATGTAAAGAAGGCTCGGCACCACTGGTTCCGCTGGACGTTACCAGCCATCGCGCAAGCCCCACACCGCGTGGCCTTCATTGACGAAACCAGCGTAAAAACCAACATGACACGGCTGCGTGGGAGGTCAAAATGCGGCACCCGGCTCAATGCTTCTGCTCCCTTCGGTGCCTGGGGAACCCAGACCTTCATCGCAGGCCTGACCCATGATCAGTTGATCGCGCCCTGGGTCATCAAGGGCGCAATGAACGGGGAGGCGTTTGCAGCGTATATCCGGGAGGTCTTGGTGCCCGAGATCGAACCGGGAACTGTCGTGATCTGCGACAATCTCGCGACGCACAAAAACGGTGAAGCCGCCGCCGCATTGCGGGCCCATGGGTGCTGGTTCCTGTATCTGCCGCCCTACAGTCCCGACTTGAACCCCATCGAAATGGCCTTCTCAAAGCTGAAGGCCCATCTGCGAAAGGTCGGCGCGAGAACCTTCACAGACCTCTTTGCCGCCATCGGCGATATCTGTGACCTGTTCACCCCAGACCAATGCTGGAACTTCCTCTCAAACGCAGGCTATGCACCAACATGAAATGGAAATGTTCTAGTGACCCACACGACATGAAATCTGTGATGAAACCGAGTGTGCGCAGCTGATGAAGAACCTATGTTCTTCACTCCTGAATTTTAAAACTATAACGCAAACGCGCGTTTCAAAATTCGAGAAAGAAGATCAATAACAGATCCACTGAATCAGACCGGCTGGAAGCCAATAGTTTCGATTCATCAGTTGGGAAATGAATTTTTGGTTTATTCGAACGCAAACTTTATGTCCTGCGCTCCGTCCCAAAGAACTAAGTTCCCAAGCTTCATCAGGTTTTCGAGACCAGATGTCAGCGTGATGAAGTGATTGCCAGCTAATTGTCCCATTTTAGATGAGAAATCCACACCACCATACGCCAACAAAATTTCTGTTTCACTGATCCCTCCAGGGTAAAGAATGATCTGGCCTGGAGCAGGATGGCTAGTATGATTTTCGTACCCGACACCGAAGTCGCGATCGCCAAGAGGAACCCATACCCCTTCGCCAGACCAGCGAACATGAACAATCTTCCCCAGAAACGGCATAGCAGCTTCGAAAGCGGCGCACGTTTCTGGAGCTGCTTCCCGTTCGAGCTTTGCGTCAAAGTTAAAAGGACCTGCGGTGATGCAAATTTTTGTCATTTTAGTTTTTTCCTTTTTATTGTCTAAATCTAGCCATTGAAAAGGCCTTAAAGTCCTGTCGGGACCGCCCTGAAAGGGCAAGTTCAGCAGCCTCGCGTCCCATGAGAGGACCGAGAGTATATCCGTTTGCTGTCGCAGCAATCGTTACACGATCAAAGCCGGGTAAAGAACTTAGCAAAGGCGCCCCATCTATATCAATATTCATTGCCGCCCAGGTGCGGATCACATGCAGATTCGCTATTTTTGGTACCGTATGAGATGCCACCCATAGATTGCCTTCTAGGCTATCAGGCAAAATCTCTGATTTTCCTTTGGCGCCAGTAATCGCCGGCCATGCGCCACCTATGATAATAGAACCAGAGGCATTTTGTTTCATCGTAAGGTGACGATCAGCATGCGCAACTAGGCAAGGAACCAGTTCAGCAGCAGGCGCAGTCACGATCATTTGCAAGGGCGCGCCTCGGATGGGTACCTTTGAACCCAGCATGCCAGCAATGTGCTGAGACCAACCACCCGCCGCAATGAGTATACGCTTAGCATTAACTGAACCACGAGGCGTGGTTACTGTATAACTATTTCCATTTCGTTCGAGGTTGGTGACAGGTGAAAACTCCTCGACTATTGCACCCTCAGCTTTAGCTGCCGCAGCGAGCCTAGAAGTGGCAACGAGCGGATTTATTTTCCCTTCTCCAGGGCACCATGCTGCACCAATAATTTTATCAGATATAGCGGGCGCAATTTCTTTTATGCGGCAAAAATCTATCACCTCTGTTTCGATACCGACGCTTGCTTCTGCCTTAGATTTTGTCTCAAGAAAGCTCATTTGCTCTTCACTTTCGGCAACCATAAGACCTCCAGTAACCGACATCTCAAAGTCTACCTCCAGCTCTGTTTCTAATAGCCTCCAAAGCTCAATCGACTCTTTTTGTAGTGGTAATGTATCCAGTTGTAGGCGGCCATCTCCAACGGCTTTTTTACCAAAATCCCATGATAAAAGCTGTAGATGCAGACTGCCTGCGTTCCCGCCAGACGCTTCACCATTTATCCGTCCTCTATCCAAACACACCACTGATGCTCCTTGACGCGCAGCGTATAAAGCCGCTGTAACACCAGTAATGCCAGCACCAATTATAATTAAATCAACAGATTTTAGGGTTAACGGTATCAATTTATTTCTCACAGGGCGTAGGCTAAGTAGGCTTTCTCGGTGCCCGCCCCATTCTGCTTTCTCCAGACCTAGGGCACCAAGAGGTAAAGGACGTGCAGGAATTTGTGGGGCAAACAGAGCCTCTGGAGCTGTTGGATGCCCTGCGTCATTCAAAAGACAAAGCGTTTGAGGCAAACAATAACGTCCTTGACATCGTCCCATGCCAATTCGCGTTTCACATTTCAAAACAGCGGGATCATGCGCTCCTTTTGCAATGGCGTTACGGGCCGTACCCACCGACACCTCTTCGCAGCGACACAATGTTGTTTCATTTTTTGAAGGCCGGCGCTCCGGTGCGCCGTACAGTGACCACAAAGCAGATTGAAATTTTCGAGCTCTATTAAATTGCCATTTTATTCCGGTCAGTTTTTCCGCAGCTGGGTAGCCTAAACTAGCCAAAACCCCAATAGCACTTAGTTTACCTTGAAGAAGTGCTATTTCTGCTCCACCTAAGCCACCTGCATCGCCAGCAATCCAAACACCGTCCACTTCAGTGCGACCATCCGCCTCCCGCCTCGGTTGTATTTGCCCTGTTGCCGGATTTGTCATTAGAGGCACGTCTAGAAGACGGCTCATCTCGAGTTGGGGGGCGAAACCGTCTCCTGCAGCAATTATATCCACATTAAACTGGCGTTTTTGGCCAGTAGAAATCTGACGCAGATTGACACCTTCTACGAAGTTTTCTCCAAGGATTTCAGATAGCTCCCAGCCAGGCAAAAACTTTGTGTTTGCGCGCAATGTAGACAACCGATAGCCGACACCATTAGCCACCAATCGAGGAGCAGTGCATATAGCTTTAAAAAGAGCCATACATAAACGCGGCCTTCCACGCTCTGCAAGTGCAAGCACGTTCGCACCTAATGAAATAAGTTCGGATGCCAGCTGTAGTCCCAGAGGCCCATGACCAGCTATTACCACACGCGAACCAGGAACAATGCCGTATCTTCGGGCTAAGGTTTGAGCTGCACCGATAGTTATGGAACCCGGTAGCGTCCAACCTGGCACAATAGTCGGACGCTCATATGCCCCAACTGCGACAATTACAGCCTTGGCAAGAATTTTGAAACTATTACTACTGCCTAGGCTGCGCACATGGAATCTCTTCCCTTCTCGTCGGGCGAACCAAACAGTCTGGCCATAGATAATTTGTGCCCCAGATGAAACGGCACTGTTAATCAACTCATTGCCACGCAAATGCTGGCGATCCAGCCGACTGGATCCTCTATAACCTTTCGTACGTTGTTTGAAATATTGCCCACCAGGATCTTCGCGTTCGTCCAAAACCGTCACATTAGCGCCGTTATTTGAGGCATAAATTGCCGCAGAAAATCCTGCAGGACCAGCTCCGATAATTAGTACTTCAGTAGTAATTTCCTGATATGTTGTTGCAACTGGAGGCACCGAGCTTTCAACTAGTTCGATTTCATTTTCACTCTCCACAGAAATTCCATCTCGAACCTTTTCCATACAAGCTCGTATTCCGCGGATGCCGTTCACTGTAACAAGGCAATCATTACACACGCCCATTCCGCAAAATACGCCTCGGACTTTACCACTCCGGCGGCAACCAAGCACTTTTTCTCCTGCCCCCATCAATGCCGCCGCAATGCTGTCACCAGGTTTAGCCCCAAAATTTTTACCATCAAATTTAAAATTTAAAGAATTAATTTGAGAAATCTTGTTGCTCATAATCAACCCACCGTTTTCACTAGTAATCCCACTGAAGTAAGGGCATCGCGCACTTCTGACATCTCAGCTTCTGGCAGTTTTAAGCGGGGTGGTCGCGGAGCACCGACAGAATGACCGATCAAACTAAGAGCCGCCTTACTTCCCGAAACATAACGGTGACCCGCCACCAGTCGGATGATTGGCAAAACTTCGCGGTAAAGAGCTCGCGCCTCTCTATAATTTTCATCATCAACGGTCAACTCGAATAGTCGCGCGAATGCTGAAGGCATAACGTTGGACCCTACGGCCACCCAGCCCTCTGCTCCTTCTACAAAGCTTTCGAAACCCATAATGCCGCCAAAAACAGTAATACGGCCATCAGACATGTCAAGGATATCACGTATCCGTGTTACATCCATGGTAGATTCTTTGATATAATCGATATTTTCTAATTTTGAGAGCTCAGAAACGAGCTGTGGCGTGAGATCAACATTGGCAGTAGCGGGATTATTATAAATCATAACTGGTCTATTAGATGCTTCACTAATCCGACCAAAATGGTGTATCAACTCATCCCAAGTGGGCGTGGAATAGAACGGTGGGATAATCATTGTACCGTCTGCCCCCAAATCTTCTGCCATTTTAACGTTGGTGATTACATCGTCTGTGCTCTCTGCACCTGCGCCTACCAAAACGGGAACACGCCCAGCCGTTGTATCAATCACACATTTTGCAACTGCGCAGCGCTCCTCGGCAGAAAGTGATAAAAATTCTCCTGTAGACCCCAGCGGTATCAATCCATGTATACCTTGCTGAACTTGCCATTCCGTAAACTGAGCCTGGGCGTTGAGATCGAGTTGGCCGTCTTTGTTAAAAGCGGTTACCATTACAGTGTATGTTCCGCGAAAGGTTTCTATCATGCTGAACGCTCCTTAAGCGTAAGTAATTTTAGTGGATTTTCGCGCATTAGCTGCCTTATCAGTGAGGCTTCAAAGCCAAGCTTTTTCATTAATGGCACAACATTGCGCAGGATGTGGCCATAACCATGGCCGCCCCATTGGCGCAAACGGGTTTTGGTGCATATATCCTGTGATATTAGAATTTGACTGGCATGGCCTTTGTCCACAAATTTACGGATCAAACCGAGCCGCTTTCTATCGGTGGGTAAGTCAACCTCACCCATCCAATAATATGATTGTTCAATACCAAAAAAATCCCATTCCACGTTTGCATTACGTTCCAGTAACCGGCCGATGCCCACGCCGTCGGGATGTGTTCGATCCATGTGACATAATATTATACGCTGCGGGTCTAAGCCCTCTGCCTCGACAATGTCTAAAATCTCTACACAAGCATCAAGATCATTACCAGGATGCACCGAAAGGGCCGCACCCGTGGCTACGGCAGCCTGAGCGGCAGCCTGCAAAGCTCGCCGCTCAAATGGAGCCATCGGCCAAGAACACCCCATCTCGCCAATTAGACCAGCGCGAATGTTAGTTCCATCAATTCCTTCGTTAACTTCGCGGATAAAAAGGTCAGTTAGTTTTTCTATATCCAAGTTCAGATAGGCTGAGGACAGGTAGGGCTTTGTATAGCTACCAGCAGCTGCAACTAGATGAACACCTGTCTCACGAGCGATGTGTGCGAGCCCGGTAGGATTGCGCGCTAAACCATAAACTGATTGATCTACGATTAGGCTACCTCCATCAGCTAAAAAAAGTAAAACTTCATTAGCTGCAATTTCTGGATCTGTCTGATGAGCGTTTGCCGGATTTTCATTTGAAAGGTAATCAATTTGCCAACGGTCTTGCATGCCAATGGTAGAATTTCGATCGCCCTCAGCACAGGTCGCTACTATGTCGAACAGAACATGCTCATGAAACATTATGTTACCGACCTCGGAAGGGTTGATATCTCCTAGGGTGGTGCGCACAAATGCCATTTTTAATGTTGAAGAATTTTAGACAGAAATAGACGGGTATGTTCGCTTTTGGGATTTTCAAAAAAGTCTTTTGGCGTTGCATCCTCTACTATTTTTGCATCATGCATTAAGATCACGCGATCTGCTGCCGCGCGTGCAAATCCCATTTCATGGGTGACAACAATCATAGTCATGCCGGCTTTCGATAAATCAACCATAACGTCCAAAACTTCTGAGATCATTTCAGGGTCAAGAGCCGATGTAGGCTCGTCAAAAAGCATGAGCTTTGGTTTCATTGCAAGTGCTCTTGCAATTGCTATTCTTTGTTGTTGACCTCCAGATAGTTGCCTTGGATAGGCATTTTTTTTATCCGGTAGTCCAACCCTTTCCAAAAGTGCCAATGCCTCTTTTTCAACTTCATCTTTTTTGCGTTTGAGAATTCTAGTTGGGGCTATCATTATATTCTCTAAAACACTGATATGAGGAAATAAGTTGAAGTTTTGAAATACCATGCCTATATCCCGTTGCTGTATAGCTACGGCCGCATCCTTCAAGGGCACAATTTTTGCGTTAAGTTCTTTAAAGCCCATTAAGTGACCTGCTGCACGAATTTCTCCAGAATCAACAGTTTCAAGCTGATCGATACATCTAAGTAAAGTGCTTTTACCACTTCCCGAACGGCCGCAAATCACCACGACCTCACCTTTAGAAACATCAAGATTAATACCATCCAGTACCACATTATTACCAAATGATTTTTTGACATTTTTAATGGCTACAACCAAGCCGGTATCATTCATTTTTATTCATCTCCAAGCTAGATTACCCATGACCTTTCGCCCCACTTAAATTTCAGACAACAGCTATACATACTTTTGAGTCAACATTCTTACTTTTCACTATGTGGTTTAGCCTCTTCCGATCCGAAAGGCCTTTCGTAATGTGCCTCAATTCGAGTTTGTACGAGTCCCCAAATAGAAACCAGCAGCAAGTACCAAAGCGCCGCAATACAGTATGCCTCAAGCACCCTAAATTGAATTTGAGCTATCATCTGCGCGCTTCTCATAAGTTCTTGCATAGAAATCACTGAGCAAAGAGATGTGGTTTTCAGCATCCCATTAAACTGATTTCCAAGAGGCGGTATTATGGTGCGAGTGGCTTGGGGTAGTATAACCAACCACATTCGCTCTCTCCAATTCATTCCTACCGCCCGTGAAGCATCTTCCTGCCCTTTGTCCACGGACATAATACCAGACCTAATAATTTCAGCCAGATACGCTCCCTCATTGAGGGCTAGTCCCAGAATGCACGACTCAACTACATTGAAACGAATGCCTAATTGCGGCAATCCTGTGTATATAATCACAAGTTGTATTAAAATTGGTGTACCACGAAAAAGCCAGATATAGAATTCTGCGATATATCGCGTGCCACGGTTACCGTACATTTTCATTAACGCGGCTAAAATTCCCAATCCCAGACCCAAAATCATAGAAATAATACTTAACCAAATTGTCACCCAAACTCCGCGGAGCATCAACCCATTAATCATATAGTCAAAGAAATATGGCCAACTCCAACTCATGTCTAACGCTCCTTTAGGAATAATTTAGTTTTTAGTAAATGTTTAGTCATCATTCTGCTTTCTACACCTAGCCTCCAGTACACGCTTAAGGCTAGGCATATTTTCTATGATATAAAGTTATGACTTTACTTTACTCAGGGTTGTAATATACTGCGACATCGCCAGTATAGTCGTCCCAAAATTGAATTTGGGTCGCGCCGTAAGAACTCATAAGTTTATTATAGGTGCCGTCATCGACCATGTCTCTCAGAACATTTGATACGGCATGTGCCAAACGCTGACCTGTTTTTCCGTCAAATCCGAAAGAGGAAGGAAGTCCAGGGTTTAGTCCTGAAGCACCCACGTCAAAGGAACCTCGCTCTGCATAATAAGCAGCCACTGCATCGGGACCGAATACAGCCTTAACTTGCCCAGCTCCTAATGCGGCAAACGCTTCAGCAAAGGTGTTAAACGCTTTTATATCCATTGACTTCATACCTTTGCCGACCTGCTCATCGTTAATCGTTCTGATCAGGTTATCCGCAAAACCGGCGATTTCAGTTGCAACGGGTTCGCCTGCAAGGCTTTCATATCCAGTCACCTTCATCGGATTTCCTTTTTCCACAACGAGTGCAAGAGCATTAACAACGTATGGAACCATCCTCATAATCTGGGCTCTCTCTGGTTTATAATACATTCCTGTATTGACCATATCCCAACGTTTCGTTGCAAGACCCGGAATTTGAACAGCAAATTCAACATTCATGTAAGCCGGCTCCAAGCAGAGTCTTTTGGCAATTTCATTGCCAAGGTCTGGATGAAGGCCTTGAAGGTTTCCTTGATCATCGATGTATTGTCTTGGTGGAATTGTTGCGTTGATCGACATAGTCAGCTTACCAGGTTCAATTGTCGGCAAGTTTTTAGGGCACTCTTCTGCCACTGCAAAACCAGTAGATATAAATAGGCTTATGGCGACCATTTTAAAACTAAGATATTTCATTCTCATTACCTCTCTTTGTTGATGTTGCTAGTTTGATTAAATCTTTTTTCTTGATTCGGATCTGGTACAAAACCACTACACCAATCGGCAACAATAGCTTTTGTAACCTCCACCATTCGATGGAAATCAGCCAAATCTATCCACTCATCATGACTGTTATTCTGAGAAAGATCTCCAGCAAGACAGCCGAGACCAATACAAGGAATTCCGGCTTCAACGATCGGATTTCGGATGTCTGAAGATGTGTGCATTGGGTTGTTACTCGGCGCTTCACCAGTTATTTTTAATATCGCCGCTGCTGCGGTCTGATAAAGCGGGTGATCCGTTGAAACTTCACCGCCTGTGACACCGGAAACCCAGACAACTTGGGGTGGATGATCACGTAACCAATTATCTGCTTCAACAGCCTTTCCAATTGTCGCCTCTATCTCAACCTTAACTTGATTAATCGTTTCGCTTGGGGGAAATGAAACTGCGCACCCCAGGATACAAGTGTCCTCAATACGTGATAAACGACACATATCTCCGCAAGTAATTTTGGATACGTGAAGGTTTGTTGCACGCCCAACCAGTGCCTCAATCTGAGGATAACGAACACGCTTTGCCCTTTCCTCAGCCAACGTGACAAGCGCCGAACGTATCATAAGGGCCTTATCAATCGGATTTTCTGCTAGATGTGAAAATGCTGTGTGACCCGGTTCCGTAGTTTCCGGAGGGCAACCTTTCACAATAATTTGGAATTCCATATGACCGGAAGCAACGGCCTTGATTTCACGCATGCCAGAACCTGATTCAGCTGGGTGCAGATATAATGATGCATCAGCTGTGATATTGTTATGCAAAAGCGCAGAGACACCTCGCGCATGCCTTTTAGATGGAGTTGAGGCGAAAATTACACTTCCCATTGGCTTATCGCTATTTGCTATACTTTCCAGAGCAGCAACTGCAGCAGCACATCCTGCCAAATCGTCAGCCACTCCCCAACCAAAAAGCCGACCATTTTCTATGCTGCCGGCAAAGGGATCGTGCCGCCACTGCGATATGTCTCCTATCATTTCTCCATCCGGATGGGCAAAAACCAATAAGCTGGGCAGCTGTGGAGATCCAGATAATGTACCAACAATCGCTTTGCGGCGGTCCTTGGCTCTTGCTTGATCTATGGCGAATTCGCCTTTCACCTTAACATCAGCCGGATCATATTCAAATTCTTCAACCAAGCACCCAGTAGCTACTAATCGCTCAGAAATGAGTTTTTGAACTGCAGTCTCACCACGAACTTGGGCCTGGCAAAGTTCTTTCAATAAAATTGTAGCCGTTTCATTAATACCTAAAATCCTTTGATGACTTGGTATACATACTGTATACATATAGCTTACTCAGATAGTTACTGAACGCAAGATTTTTATTTCATCATGTGTCAGGATTGTTAAGATTGTACATGTATTGAGGTTATTTCATCATTACATGTTTAAAATTTAACAGTTGTTTAAGTGAACTCGGTAAATTAGGTGGAGATTAGTAATACTACCGAATTTAATGGTGCTAGCCTAGTTGATGTACATTATGAAAGTTTCCCTATGCAAGATGCACCACAAACACTCTCAGAAAAGGCTCACCGGGCACTTTCACGTATGATTCAAGAGCGTGAGTTGCCCAGCGGAAAACTGATTGTTGAGTCTCATCTAGCTGAAAAACTTGGAGTTTCTCGGACGCCACTCCGGCAAGCCCTGCAACGTTTAGAAAGTGAAGGCCTTTTAAGAAAACTCGAAAGTAGATCATATGTGGTACGACGCGTTGAAATTCGAGAATACTTACATAGTTTGAAGATACGTGAGATTTTAGAATGTGAGGCTGTAGAACTTGCGATTGGCCGCATAGACTATGTTAAAATTGATCAAGTTCACTCGTATTTGCGGATTGTACAAAACCAAAAACCATATGATATGTTAGCTCATTGGCGGTCCGATGATCAGGTGCATAATCTATATATCGATGCTTGCGGAAACTTGGTTATGCAAGACATTCTGAAATCTCTGCGTATAACTACTAAGCTTTTTGAAATCGAACGGCTTTCAGAGCGACTGATGCCTGATAGTAAGCAGCATGAAACAATTCTCGAAGCTCTTAGGGCAGCCGATTCAATGGCCTCGCGGACAGCTGTTATAGAACATCTGCGTTCTTTAGCTGAATTCGCCATCGATGTAATTTAAATTTAATGGCCGACACTTAATTATTTTTGCATAACTTAACTAGGACATGTGGTCATTTAGGATTCCCATCAGGCTTAATTTCTGACTCAAACTTCCAGAATGGAGTTTTGAATAAACGAGCAAGGGTTTAAGGTGTCGGACCTCTTGTGGCGGCGGCTTAAGCCGCATCTTTCAGGTAAGGTCAGCGATGCCAGAGCAACGGCAAAAGACAATCGGCTTTCTGGAAGCGGTCTTGTGGCGGGTGCGCGCCAGCTCGCCATGGCGAGATCTGTCACCTGCCTTTGGCCATTGGAACAGCCGGTTTTAGTGGTTTCGACCGTGGGCCAAGTCCACTGTGTTTGAGAGTCTTTTTAAATCGATGAGTGAAGACACGGACCTTGAATATGCTCTCATTGATAGCACTATCTTCTAGGTCCGCCAGAAGTCGACCAACTCAAAAGAGGGACTCGGCATCAGGCCATTGGGCGCTCAAGCGGTGGGCTAACAAAAAAGATCGTCGCGTTGGTAGATGTACTCGGCAATCTGGTTTGGTTCCTGCTGCTGCCAGGGCAAGCGCATGATATGAAAGGTGTCGCGCCGTCGATCACAGGCGTTTCATTTGATACGCTACTCGCAGACAAGGCGTTTGACACGGACTGGCTATTATAAGACCTTGATGAGGGCGGAGCCACCGCTGTGACCCCACCCAAAGCCAACCATAAATCCAGTGTGATTATGATGCACAGGTCTACAAGTGGTGGCATCTGGTAGTGGATTACTTCACAAAGGTCAAAGAATTCAGAAAAATAGCCACAAGGTTCGACAAGACAGATTGTAGCTATGCAGCGTGTTGGAACCTCGTAGCAGCACTCATATGCTTCAAGATGTTTGTTCTCGGACCCTAGCCACCTTAACAGAGATTAGAAAACTTAAAAATTCTCGCCTATCTGCCACCTGCTGGGGCTTTGTTACACAAATTGGGTGAAGTACGTTCTACGCCTTTCCCAAAAGCTTACAGGTTCCGTGAAAGGTATACCAAGAGCAGTGTAGCGATTGAGGACGGCGATGCGGATTTGGATTTCTGCGACCTGCCGCTCAAAGTCCCGCGCCA
>ERZ802830.3837-NODE-3837-length-12391-cov-10.5208_pt1 | contig 12391 bp, 10 predicted proteins | sample MGYA00345654_ERZ802830 | MGnify/ENA primary metagenome ERZ802830 (study PRJEB30503, sample SAMEA104212375) | marine metagenome | biome: Westerlies Biome; feature: [SRF] surface water layer (ENVO:00010504) within the epipelagic zone...; material: water... | reverse complement strand
GTCTTAAAGGTTTAAGAACATTATGCGATAAGAAAAAAATATTGCTCATCTTAGATGAGGTACAATGTGGAATTTCTCGATCTGGAGATTTTCTTGCTTTTGAAAAGTCTAAAATTAAACCTGATATAGTTCCAATTGCAAAAGGAATTGGGGGTGGGTTTCCTATTGGTGCAGTATTAATGAACAAAAAAGTTGCTGCTAGTATGATACCAGGAACTCACGGATCTACATTTGGGGGAAATCCCTTAGCAATGGCAGTTGGAAACACAGTTATGGATATAGTTTCGAGTAAAAAGTTTTTGAATAACATAAAAAAGTTATCTAAATACTTTCTTTTAAATTTAAATTTACTTAAAGAAAAATATCCCAAAGTTATTAAAGAGATAAGAGGAAGAGGTCTATTAATTGGTATACAGCTTCAAACAGATCAAACAAAGTTTATCAAAAAATTAATGGACAATAAATTACTAACAATTCGTGCTGCTGAAAATGTTGTTCGTATTTTACCACCATTAAATGTAAAAAAAAATGAGATAAATCAATCTTTGAAAATTATAAATAAAGTTTGTGCAGAACTTTCATAACATGAAACATTTTATTAATTTAAAAGATATACCTACAAAAGAATTAAGAAAAATTTTAAAAGATGCAAAAAAAAGAAAAATTCGAAGAAAAAATTTAAACACTTTAGAAGTAGACAAGGGCGCGCCTCTTAAAGGTAAATTATTGATTCAGATGTTTGAAAAATCTAGTCTTAGAACTAGATTAAGTTTTTATCTGGCAATAAAACAACTTGGTGGGGGCACATTGACTCTAAGACCTAATGAGCTTCATCTAGGAGAAGGAGGAGAGTCCCTAGAGGATACTGCGAAAATAATATCAACTTATGGTGATGGATTTATGCTTAGAACTGATAAAGATGAAAAAATTGAGAAATTTAGAAAATATTTATCAATTCCACTAATAAATGGCCTACCACCCAGCTCACATGCTACTCGAGTGCTAAGTGATATTTTTACTGTTGAGGAATTAAAGAATAAACCAATTTCTAAATTAAATATTACTTGGATTGGGGATTCTAATAATGTTCTTAATAGTTTAATTGCAGCATCTGTTAAGTTTAAGTTTAAACTTAATATTGGATGTCCTAGTAATTATAAACCTAAAAAATTTGTTTTAGATTGGGTTAAAAATAACAAAAGAAAAATTTATATTTATAATGACCCTAAAAAAGCAGTAATTAATTCAGATGTTATCTTCTCAGACAAAGTGATTTCTTTAAATAATAAAGTAAATAAAAAAAAAAAATTAAATCAATTTAAAAATTTTTTAATAACTGAAAAATTAATTAATTATGCAAAAAAAGATTGTATATTTTTACACTGTTTACCAAGAGGCCCTGAGGTAGAAGAAAAAGTTTTCTTTAGCAAACAATCTAAAGTTTGGCATCAAGCTCTCAACAGAGTACATGTTCAAAAATCTATTTTATTGTATTGTTTTGGAAAATTAAGGTAAGGGTTGGGGGTTGTCAGAACTTTGATTTAAATATTTTATAACTGAAGCTCTATCACTTTCTTTTCTAAGACCAGCGTATGCCATTTTTGTTCCTTTAATCCATTTTGATGGCTTTATTAAAAATCCATTTAATTCCTCAAATGTCCATTCTTTCTCATAAGCTATTAATGCTTTTGAATATTTATAATCGTTAACTCCACCAACTTTTCTTCCCACAACATTATATAGAGCAGGACCAATTTTATTTTTTCCTCCCTTCGTTATCGAATGACATGCGGCACATTTTTTAAATATTTTTTCTCCACTAACAACATCTCCCATAGCCATCAAAGCAGCAATATCAATTTTTTCATCAGTAACTTCAACTGAAGATCCAGAAGTGGTTACAACTTGATCAACCTCAACGGTAAATCCAGGTGTTTTTGGTTTCTCTACGTGAAATATCAAATTAGAGATTTTTCCAATTCCTATTATTAATAAAGCAACCAGCAAAACTGCTGCAATTATTTTGTTTATTTCAAAAGAATCCATTTTATAAAAATATGATTTGAACGTATAACATTATAAATTAAGAATTGCTTATATTTTAATGTACAATTTTGCCTCTGTTTATAATCTAATTTCTAATAAAAAAAAGAATGAAAACAATAATTTTAATTCCATCTAGATTGTCAGCAGTAAGGTTACCAGGTAAGCCATTACTAAAAATTAATGGTTTATCAATAATTTCACATGTATTTAAAAAAGCAGTAGATGCAAATATTGGAGAAGTTTATGTTGCTACAGAGGATCAAGAAATAATTGATGATGTTAAAAAAAATGGAGGTCAAGCAATATTGACCAGCAATAAGCACAAAACTGGTACAGATAGAATATTTGAGGCACTTAATTTACTTGAAGGAGGAGATTTTGAGCTAGTGATGAATCTTCAAGGAGATGAGCCATTAATGAATATTCAGGATATTAAAAATCTTCATAAAAAAATGATTGAAACAAAATCAGGCCTAGGGACTTTGGCTTCAAACATACAAGATAAAAAAGAATATATTAATGAAAATGTTGTTAAAGTAATAACGAAAGAAAGTTTAGATAATATGAAATTTTCAGAGGCAATTAAATTTGAAAGAAAGTCTAAAGAACCAACTATCAATACTTATCACCATTTAGGTATTTATTGTTATCAATTAGAAACACTAAAAGAATTTGTTTCACTTAATCAATCACAAAATGAAATTAATCAAAAATTAGAACAACTGAGAGCTTTAGATAATAATATTAAAATAAATGTTTCTCTTGCAAAAGAATCCCCAATAGGTGTTGATACAGAGGAGGATTTTGTGGCTATAAAAAAAATAATGGACTATAAATCTTAATGAGCAAAATTTATTTTCAAGGCACCTATGGGGCTTATTCTCATCTAGCAGCTTTATCACTTGATCCAAAAGCAGAAATAATCCCATGCAAAACCTTCGATGAATGTTTTTTAAAAGCTTCAAAAGATTCTAATTCAAAAATGATTATTCCCGAGTCTAATCGAATTACAGGTAATATTGGAATTGAATATTTAATATTTGAATATCGTTTAAATATATATGCAGAGTATTTTCAAAAAATAGAACATAACTTACTGGGACTTCCAGGAACCAAAATGTCTGATTTAAAAGATGTTTATTCTCATGGTCAAGCATTATCCCAATGTTCTAAATTTATTAAATCACAAAATTTAATTGAACATGTAAGAGCTGATACAGCAGGATCTGCAGAAATGGTTTCAAAAGAAAAGGATAAAACTAAAGCTGCAATAGCATCATCTTTGAGTGCTAAAACTTATAGTTTAGAAATAATTAAAAATAACATTGAAAATGAAAAAGGTAATTTAACAAGATTTTTAATAATGGGAAAGAATATTAAACAACCAGAATTTACAGATAAAAAATATATTACTTCTTTTTTGTTTAAGCTAAAAAGTAAACCTGCTGCTCTTTATCAATCTTTAGGTGGATTTGCTATAAATGGGGTTAACTTAACTAAATTACAAAGTTACCCAGAAAAAAATACATTCGACTCGTTCTTCTTTTTATGTGATCTTGATGGACATATCGAAGATCTAAAAGTTCAAAAATCTTTGGAGGAACTAGGATTACATTGTCAAGATTTTCACGTCCTAGGTGTTTTTGAAGCAGACAAACAAAGAGAAAAGTAAATTTAAATCTTTTCTTGTGGACTAGAAAATATTACTGCTATAATAGTTTTGGAGGCTAGAGGTGGGTGCTGCTTGAACCCGACCAGATCTTAACGGAAGCAGTCGTAAAGACAGTTATTCAGGTTCTAGTCTCCTAAAGAAAACATATGAACAATAACTCAAAAGTATTAGCTTTAAAATACAGACCGCAAACATTTGATGATTTAATTGGTCAAGATGTAGTTGCAGAAACAATAATTAATTCAATTAAAGCAAATAAAGTTCCTAATGCTTATCTTTTTACAGGAATAAGAGGTATTGGTAAAACGACTATCGCTAGAATAGTTGCTAAATCACTTAATTGTCCAAATGGATTAGAAAATAAATGCAAAGTAAAATGTGATAACTGCGATGCTATAACTAATTCAAATCATATTGATGTATTAGAGATGGATGCAGCCAGTAAGACTGGAGTAGATGATGTCAGAGATTTGATTGAATTTTCAAGATATGGGCCTACATCATCAAAATATAAAATATTCATAATTGACGAAGTTCACATGTTGAGCAAGCAAGCCTTTAATGCTTTGCTTAAAACGTTAGAGGAACCACCAGAATATTTAAAATTTATTTTTGCTACTACAGAAATCAAAAAAATTCCGATTACAGTTGTATCAAGATGTCAAAGGTTTGATTTATCAAGAATCAAATCATCTGAACTTTTTAAATTCATCAAAAGAATTAAAGAAAAAGAAAAAGGTAAAGTTTCAGATGACGCTTTAAAATTAATTGTGAAAATATCCGAAGGATCAGTACGAGATGCTTTATCATTGCTAGATAGAGGTTTGTTAGCTTTGGATAAAGATAAAGAACTAAATTTAACTGAAGCTCAAAAAATATTTGGTTATTTTGATAAATCACAATTGATAGACATTTTTAAATTAGTTTTGGAGGGAGAAGAAAAAAAGGTTATTGACGCTTATAAGAAAATATATGACCAAGGTATAGAACCAAAAGTTTTCATAAATGATTTTTTAGAATTAGTTTATTATTTTAAAAATATAAAATCTCTAACACCAGAAAGTACAAATTTCTCATTAAATGATGAAGAATTTTCTAGAATAAAAGAAATATCTGAAAATATAGATGAACAAGTATTAATATTATTTTGGCAATTTACTTTAAAAACTGTTGAAGAACTGGATATAGTTTTAAATCAAAATTTATCAGTTGAGATGTTTTTAATAAGATTGATGTATCTTGTTTCTTCAGATTCAAAAATTAAAGAAACAAATAAAGATAATTCAAGAAAATCAATTCAAAGTAAAGACTCTTTATCTGATATTAAAACTGACACTGTTAATCAAATTAAAAATGTAAGCCAAGAAAAGAAAATAAAACTTGAACTAAAAAATGAAATCAAAGCTGAAGGAAATGTTTTAATTAATTCATTTGATAAACTATTAAATGTTTGTTTTGAAAAAAAGGAAATGAAACTAAAATATGAGCTTGAAAAAAATGTTAATCTTGTAAGTTTTAATCAAAATAGAATAGAAATATCTTTTAATGATAATTTAGATAAAAATTTTGTAAAAGATTTATCTTTAAAACTTTATGAATGGACTGGAGAACGGTGGATTATAACTTTCAGTAAAACAAAAGGACAAATTTCAATTAAAGAGAAAGAGAGTAATAAAAAAGAAGAACTAATTAAAGATGCTAAAAGCTCTGACTTATATAAAACAGTTTTAGAAAAGTTTTCTGATGCAAATTTAATTGATGTAGTCAAAAAAGATAAAAATAAATAAATGACTGATTTAAATAAAATATTAGATAAAGCAAAAGAAATTGAAGCTAAAATGAAAGAAAGCCAAGAAAATATAAAAAAAATAAAAGCTGAAGGTGTTTCAGGATCAAATTCAGTAAAAGTAATTTTAGACGGAGAAGGGGAGATGCAAAAGATTGAAATTTCAGATAAACTGCTGGAAGAGGAAAAATCAATTATCGAAGATTTAATTGTAGCTGCTCACAACAACGCAAAAACTGATCTCAAAACTAAAACCAAAGATGAAATTTCAAAAACGACAGGTGGATTTGGAATTCCAGGATTTAAGTGGCCACTTTAAAATAATGCAAAATATTAATGAGATTGAGGATATAATTAAGCTAATTTCAAAACTTCCTGGATTAGGTCCAAAATCAGCAAAAAGAATTGTACTAAAATTAATTAACAATAGAGATGAGCTTATTAAACCAATGGCTAACATATTAGCTAAAATTTATAAAAATGTTTCAAGATGTAATTCATGTGGTTCACTTAAATCAAACTTAAATGGTTGTATTAATTGTGAAAATGTTAAAGAAAAATTCAATAAGATTTGTGTTGTTGAAGATATTGCAGATCAATGGTCCATTGAAAACTCAAATATTTTTCATGGTTATTTCCATATTCTAGGAGGCACTATATCTTCTGTTGGACAAAAAAAAGAGGATTTGTTAATTAATTCTTTAGTTGAAAGAGTAAATAAAGATAATATTGAGGAAGTGATTTTAGCAACTAGTGCAACAGTTGAGGGACAAACAACAGCACATTACATTCAAAGTAGTCTCAAAAATACAAAAGCTAAAATTACAAAATTAGCCCAAGGTTTACCTGTTGGAGGTGAAATAGAAAGTTTGGATGATGGAACTTTATTTTCTGCCTTTAAAAATAGATCTAAATTAAATTCTAATTCTGATTAATTTTTCTTTTAAGTCTGTTTTGATGTAATAAAGGTTCTGTATAACCAGATGGTTGTTCTTTACCCTTAAATATCAAATCACAAGCTGTTTTAAATGCCAGAGACCTATCAAAATCATCACTCATATTGACATACTTTTTGTCTCTTGAATTTTGTTTATCAACAATTTTTGCCATTTCTTTCATTATTTCTACCACTTGAATTTTGGTTGTTATTCCATGATGAATCCAATTAGCAATGTGTTGTGAGGAAATTCTTAAAGTAGCTCTATCTTCCATAAGGCCTACATTATTAATATCAGGCACTTTAGAACAGCCAACACCTTGATCAATCCACCTTACGACATAGCCCAAAAGTGTCTGGGCAGAATTTGATATTTCTTTATTAATTTCATCAACCGACCAATTAGGTCTATCAGCGGTTGGAATTTTTAAAAGATCATTAAGTTTAGCTGGGTCTCGTTTTTTAATTTTCTGCTGTTCATCAAATATATCTATTTGATGATAATGGAGCGCATGCAATGAAGCTGCAGTAGGAGAAGGTACCCATGCACAATTTGCTCCAGCTTTAAGATGATTTATTTTATCGACCATCATTTCTTTCATTTTATCTGGCATAGCCCACATTCCTTTACCAATTTGTGCCTTTCCTGAAAAACCACATTTTAAACCAATATCAACATTGTTATTTTCATATGCCGAAATCCATTTGGATGATTTCATATCACCTTTCTTTACCATTGGCCCTGCTTCCATAGATGTATGCATTTCATCACCAGTTCTATCTAAAAAGCCGGTATTAATAAAAAATACTCTATTTTTTAGAGTTCTAATACATTCCTTTAAATTAGCAGAAGTTCTTCTTTCTTCATCCATTATACCAATTTTACATGTAAACTTTTCAAGTCCAAATAATTCCTCTACTTTAGAAAAAATTAAATCTGTAAATGCTGTTTCATCTGGTCCATGCATTTTTGGCTTTACAATATAAATTGAACCTTTTCTTGAGTTTTTTTTCTTTTTTAAATCATGAAGAGCAGCTGCAGTTGTTAAAAATGCATCCATAATTCCTTCAGGAATTTCACTTCCATCTTTTAAAATAATTGAAGGGTTAGTCATTAGATGCCCAACATTTCTAATTAAAAGCAAACTTCTACCATGCAATTTTAATCCTTTACCATCTTTTGATATGTAGCTTCTATCAGGATTTAATTTTCTCTCTAAATTTTTTCCATTTTTTTCAAATTGAATTTTTAAATCACCTTTCATTAAGCCAAGCCAATTTCTATAACAAGCTACCTTGTCATCAGCATCAACAGCAGCAACGCTATCTTCGTTATCACAAATAGTGGAAATTGCTGATTCTGCTATAACATCACTAATTCCTGCAATATCATGAGCAGCACTAAATGCTTTCGGGTTTATTATTATTTCAAAGTGAAGATTATTATTCTTAATTATAATGGCCGAAGGTTTGTTTGCATCACCTCTATGTCCTACAAATTTTTTTGGATCTTTTAATTTATATTCGTAATCATCTTTGTAGATAATTAAATCTTTATCAATAACTTTTAGAGCAGCTATATTTTTCCAGCTAGTACCTTTAATGGGAATATAAATATCAAAAAATTCTCTAACATATTTTATTACCTCTTGTCCTCTAAGTGGATCATATCTTTCACTACCACCTTCTTCCGATTCAATTATATTTGTTCCGTAAAGACTGTCATATAAACTTACCCATCTTGCATTAGCTGCATTAAGTGTATATCGTGCATTCATGATTGGTACCACTAATTGAGGTCCCGCAATATCTGTTATTTCTTCATCTACATTAGACGTTTGAATTTGAAAGTCTGGTCCCTCTTCTTTTAAATAATTTATTTCTTTGAGAAATTTTTTATATTCCTCAACATTAATTTGATTACCTTTATTTTTAATATGCCAATCGTCAATTTTTTTTTGTAAATCTTCTCTAATATTTATTAACTCTTTATTTCTAGGCGTCAAATCATGAATAATTTTATCAAATTCTAACCAAAACTTTTTTGGTGAAATATCAGTGTCTTTTAGTAATTCGTTATCAACAAAAGATAATAAAACTTCTGAAACTTTAAGATTATTAACACTCAAATAATTATTTGACATTTCGTATTTTTAAAACCCTAATAAATTTAAGTCAAATAATTAATAGCAGCACTGACATTTTGTTGTCATTTTTAACCTATATGTAATAATTATTAAAAATGAAAAATTATCTAAATTTTGAAATTGATATTAAAAATCTTGAGAATGAAATTGAAAATCTCAAAGATCCCTACAATCAAAGTGGATTGACTGAAGTTGATACCCAAGAAATTTCAAATAAACAAAACCAATTAAATGAAAAATTGAAGTCTATTTATTCAAATCTTGATCCTTGGCAAACGACAATGGTAGCAAGACATGAGGATAGACCAAAGTCAAAATTTTTTATTGATAATCTTTTTGATGATTTTATTTTACTTTCTGGTGATCGTTTTTATGGAGAGGATAAATCAGTAATAGCTGGATTTGCAAAATTTAATGGACAATCAGTATTAGTTATAGGACAAGAAAAAGGTGATGATTTAGACAGTAGAATTGAAAGAAACTTTGGAATGATGAGACCTGAAGGATATAGAAAAACAATCCGTCTAATGGAGCTTGCAAATAAATTTAATATTCCAATAATTTCTTTTATAGATACCCCGGGCGCTTACCCAGGTGTTGGAGCTGAAGAACGTGGACAGGCAGAAGCTATTGCAAAATCAATTGAATGCTGCATGAAATTGAAAGTTCCAACATTGGCTATAATAATTGGAGAAGGTGGTTCGGGTGGTGCAATTGCTTTAGCTTCATCGAGTAAAGTTATTATGCTTGAAAATGCAATATACTCAGTGATATCTCCAGAAGGCTGTGCCACTATACTTTGGAGAGATCCAAAAAAAATGCTAGATGCAGCAAAAGCAATGAAACTTTCTGCAAAAGATTTATTAAATCTTGAAATTATTGATGAAATTATTTCTGAACCAGTTGGTGGTGCCCATAGAGATAAAGATTTAATTTTAGAAAATGTAAAAAAAACATTAACTAAAAATTTAGAATATTTTAAAACATTATCTGAATCTGAAATATATAATGAGAGAAAAAATAAATTTTTAAAAATTGGAAGAGGTAAAGGATTTATGACTAATCCTGAAGATTTAAGTTCTCTAAAAATTCAGGAAAATAAATTTGATAAGATTTTAAAATTAAAAAAAAATTTTATTGTAGGAATTGGAATTACCTTAATTCTTTTGGCTTCATTAATTTATATTTTATAAGGCTCCACAGCAGTTTTTGAATTTTTTTCCAGTAACCTGACACTTTTCATTTCTAGAGACCTTTTTATCTTTATTTAAAATTAAAAGACAATTTGGATCATTTGAATTTACTTTAGTTCTATCACTAAATCCATCTTCAGAATTTTTTACTCGCTCTTCAACAAGTTTTAAATTCATTAAAACAGTTATGAAATCTGTTTTTAATTTATTCAGCAAATTTTCAAATAAATCAAATGCTTCTTTTTTATATTCAATCAATGGATCTCTCTGACCATAGGATCTAAGTCCAATTACTTGTCTTAATTGTTCTAAATATTGAATATGAGATTTCCAGTTTATATCTATAGATTGTAAAAAAATTCTTTTTTCTATTTCTTTAGATTGTTCTTTTCCAACTAAATTAATCCTTTCATTTCTTATCTTATCAAATTTATCTGATATAGTTTTTTTAAAGTCGATATCTTTAATATCTATTAAATTTTTCAACTCGTTTTCGTCTAAATTTCTACCCATTAAAGTTTTTATTTTATTTTCATAATCTAAATTTTGAGGATTTGATTTTTTTATTATTTTTAATCTTAACAAATCTTCTTTAATCTCTTCTAAAAAATTATTAGAATATTGAAAAATTTCATTACTATCCATTGCCTCTTTTCTTTGAGAAAAAATAACATGCCTTTGATCGTTCAAAACATTATCAAATTTGATAAGAGTTTTTCTTATATCAAAATTTCGAGCCTCCACTTTTTGCTGTGCTCTTTCAAGAGCTTTATTAATCCATGGATGATCAATACTTTCCCCGTCTTTAAGACCCAACTTTTCAAGCATGTTTGTCATCGACTCAGATCCAAAAATTCTCATTAAGTCATCTTCAAGACTGACATAAAAAATAGAATTTCCCTCATCACCTTGACGACCAGATCTACCTCTTGCTTGATTATCTACTCTTCTTGACTCCATTCTTTCGGTCCCAATAACAAATAACCCACCAAGAGTTTTTATTTTTTCTTTTTCTTTTTTTAATTCCTCTTCCGGGATGGATCCCTTTTTACCCCCTAGCTGAATGTCTACTCCTCGTCCAGAAATACTAGTTGTGATAATGACCGAATTTTTTTTTCCAGCATTGGCAATAATTTCTGCTTCATTTTCATGATTTTTTGCATTAAGGACAACATGATTTATTTTTTCTTTATTTAAAAGATTTGAATATATTTCAGATTTATTAATGCTTGAGGTAAAAATTAATAATGGTTGACCACTTTGATGAAGTTCTTTTATTTTATTAATTATTGCATTATTTTTTTCTAATTCAGTTCTGTAAATTTGATCATTAAAATCTATTCTTATCATTTGTTTATTTGTAGGAATAACTATTACTGGAAGATTATAAATTTCAAAAAATTCTTCTGACTCCGTAGCCGCAGTTCCTGTACAACCAGCTATTTTTTTGTAAAGTTTAAAATAATTTTGATATGTTATAGATGCTAAAGTTTGATTTTCTGCTTGGATTTCGACTCTTTCTTTTGCTTCCAAAGCCTGATGGAGCCCATCACCAAATCTTCTTCCTTCAAGAATTCTGCCAGTAAGTTCGTCAATAATCTTTAAACTTTTTTCTTGAATTATATAGTCTCGCCCTTTCTCAAATAAATAATTAGCACGTAATGCCTGATTGACATGATGGACTAAATTTAAATTTTCTGGATCATAAAAATTATTGTTTTTTAGTATTCCAGCATTAGAAAATATTTTTTCAACATTATTTATTCCTTCATTAGTTAATAAAATATTTTTATCTTTTTCATCAATTTCAAAATCTTTTTGTTTTAAATTTTTTATTAGTTTATCGATTGCAAGGTATTGATTAGTTTTATCCTCTGCAGCCCCAGAAATCACTAATGGTGTCCTTGCCTCATCAATTAAACATGAATCTATCTCATCTACAATTGAAAAAAAATGATCCCTTTGAACCATTTCATTTCTTGAAAATTTCATGTTATCTCTAAGATAATCAAAACCAAGTTCGCTATTCGTTGCATAGGTTACATCACAAAGGTAATTTTTTTTTCTCTCTTCATCATCTTGATCGTTGTTAATATAACCAGAGCTAATTCCTAAAAAATTATAAATTTCACCCATTTCTATTGAATCTCTTTTAGCCAAATAATCATTAACAGTAACTATATGAACACCTTTTTCATAAAGAGAATTTAAATATGCAGCTAGAGCAATGGTTAAAGTTTTTCCTTCACCCGTTCTCATTTCTGCAATTTTTGACTCATGTAAAACAATCCCACCAACTATTTGAACATCATAATGACGTTCATTTCTGGCTCTTTTAGAGGCCTCTCTTACAAGAGCAAATGCTTCTGGCAATATTTGATTTATATCAGTTCCTTGCTTAATTTTTTCTTTAAATTCTTTGGTTTTTTTTGGAAAATCAACATCATCTAATTTTATTATTTCATCTTCCAAAAGATTTATTTTTTGGACAATTTTATTTATTCTATCTAACTCCCTTTCGTTGTTAGATTTGATGAATTTTGTAATAAAGTTTAATGGGCTAGTCATCAGTTTTTGATTTATTATTTACTTATATCCTTTAATATAACT
>ERZ802830.3835-NODE-3835-length-12395-cov-8.93882_pt1 | contig 12395 bp, 13 predicted proteins | sample MGYA00345654_ERZ802830 | MGnify/ENA primary metagenome ERZ802830 (study PRJEB30503, sample SAMEA104212375) | marine metagenome | biome: Westerlies Biome; feature: [SRF] surface water layer (ENVO:00010504) within the epipelagic zone...; material: water... | reverse complement strand
GAAAGATCAGTTTCTTCCATCCCATTTATAAAAAATTGATGGAAGTTGGATAGTTTGTTTTTAAATATCTTCGTCTTGGATTGCATCGAGTCAACAGTGATTGAAATAGAGCTCATAGCAGGTCTATTTTGCTTGCTGTCTTTTTTCCCCCAATACTTTACTAATGCAAAATTAGGATGTGCGATAGCTGTTGTCTCTTTCAATTTTTTTCTCTAATCCAGAAAATTTAGGCTTTCAAAGTAGTATACTTTACCACTCCATATTGTAGAAAATTCAGTTTAATTAATGACCTCATTTAAAAAACAGATTCCAGAATATAGGGAATTAATAGATGATTCCTTGAATAAAATTTTGCCTGCATCAAATCAATCCTCTAAAGAGTTGAATCTAGCTATGGCTTACTCTGTATTAAATGGCGGAAAGAGAATCAGGCCTTTAATGATGCTCGCCTCCGCTAAGACACTTGATATAGATATTCAGGAAGTCATCCCATTTGCAGCATCAATAGAATTGCTTCACTCGTTTTCACTCATTCATGATGATCTGCCTTGCATGGATGATGATTCATTTAGAAGGGGGCAGCCAACAACACATATTAAGTTTGGAGAAGCAACAGCAACGCTAGCGGCTGACTCGCTTCAGTCATTGGCATTTGAGTCTATGGCACAGGCAAAATTTCCTAAGTCAAAAAGTCATCAGCTTGGACTCATTGCAATGATAGCAAAATCAATTGGATCAGCCGGAATGGCGGGGGGCCAATCTTTGGACCTTGATTCAGAGAATAAGAAACTTGATGCTGCTAGTGTTGAGAACATCTATATGTTGAAAACAGGTAAATTGCTTCAATCATCGATATTGGCGCCTACTTTCTTTAAGGAGATGAGCGACAAGGATTTTTTGGCCTTAAAGAATTTTTCTGAGTCAATCGGGATAGCTTTTCAAATCCAAGATGACCTGATTGAAGCCGAGGGAGACCTAGAGACTATCGGTAAATCTATTGAATCTGATAAATCAAAAAACAAAGCTGCTTATCCCCTACTCTTTGGTCTGGATGCATCTAAAGACCGAGTTGAAAGCCTTTATCAAAGTGCATCGGAGGCCCTTCAAGTATTTGGTGAGAAATCAAGGCCTTTGGAAGAGATGGCTGAAATAATCATTTATAGGAAGTTTTAAAATCACTGCCTAATCCCGATTCCTTTCCTAAGCAGAATTACAGCGATAGAAAATAGGATAATAAAGAAAACAACAATCATCATTAGAGCATTCTGAATCGATACATCAGAAATCCCAATCACGCTATATCTCATAGAGTTGATCATATAAAGAATTGGATTAAGCCTAGAGATAGTCTGCCAAAATTCTGGAAGCAAGCTCACTGTATAAAATACCCCTCCTAAATATGTCAGAGGTGCTAAAACAAAAGAAGGAATAACTGCAATATCATCAAACTTTCTTGCAAAAATCGCATTGATTAAACCGGCTAAGGAAAAAACTCCTGCTGTCATAATCACCACAAAAAATGTCATCAAGGGATATTTGATATTTATTTGGGTAAAAAATAGAGCGATAAAAGTCACCACTGTTCCAACAGCTAAGCCTCTGATTATTCCGCCTGCAAGATAACCAATAACAATGGAAACCTCACTTAGAGGTGACACTAGAAGCTCCTCAATGTGGCCTTGTATTTTGGCATTGAAGAAACTGCCCACAACATTCCCATATGAATTTGTAATCACAGACATCATGACAAGACCCGGAGCTATATACTCCATATAAGGGTAGCCCTCCATTTCACCTATTCTTTTTCCAATCAGTGTTCCAAATATTATGAAATATAAAGACATAGTTATTCCTGGCGGGATCAATGTTTGGACCCAAATTCTTAACACACGACTGGTTTCCTTTCTCACAAGCGAGATCATTCCTATAAGCTGAGTTCTCATGAGTCATCTCCTAACTGTCCTTTGGTAAGATCAAGAAAAAGCTCTTCCAGCCTGCTGTTTTTATTTCTCATACTGAGCACTTTGACTCCATTCTCTTGCAAAGAACCAAAAGCATCATTCACCCCTTGTTCTTGAGTCACAGTGATTTCTATTTCTTGAGGAGACCTTAAGTTGGTTAAGTACCCTTCAATATTTGGAGCTTCATCAAGCGGTTCTTCTGTATTGAGAATAAAAACTTCTGTTTTAAGCTTCTTCAAAACATTTTGCATAGAATCATTTTCTATGATTTTGCCCTCATCAATAATGGCAACCTTGTTGCATAACTGTTCTGCTTCTTCCAAATAGTGAGTGGTTAGGATTATTGTCGTTCCTTTTTTATTCAAATCTCTGAGAAAATCCCACATCATCCTTCTTGTTTCAATATCAACACCAGCAGTTGGCTCATCCAAAAGCAGAAGTTTTGGACGATTGACGAGAGCCCTAGCAACCATCAGTCTTCTTTTCATTCCGCCTGATAAACTTCTTGCATCGGTCTTCCTTTTTTCCCAGAGCTGCATCTTTTTCAGATACTGTTCAGCTCTTTTTTTTCCTTCGCTTCTTGGAATGCCATAAAAACCAGCTTGATTGACCAAAATATTGAAATTGAAATCAAAAAGATTCAGATTCACCTCTTGCGGCACAACACCAATACAAGATTTTGCTTTTGCCAATTCTTTGTCCATATCATGACCAAAAACTTCTATGGATCCTGAGGACTTATTCACAAGAGATGTGATGATGCCAATAGCGGTTGTCTTGCCTGCTCCATTCGGGCCAAGTAATGCAAAGAAATCTCCTTGCTGGACATCGAAACTCACAGATTTTAATGCTTCAACGCCGCTCTTGTATTTTTTTGAGAGATTTTTTATTGATAAAGCATGCATACCAAATGCATTTTGCACCTTAATAAAAATAAAGCAATAATGTTGCCTTAAATTAATTCTTCTAGAAAAATCAATGACTCAAATTTGGTATAAAACAGAAATTGATCGGCAATCGATTATTGATAATGCGCATAAAAACACGCTTGTTGAAACGCTGGATATAAAAATTACAGAAATTGGGGATGATTTCATTAAAGGAACCATGCCTGTAGACTCCAGAACAAAACAGCCGGCTGGTTTGCTTCATGGCGGCGCTTCAATGGCTCTGGCAGAAACACTTGCGAGCACTGGCGCCTATCTTTGTGTGGATCCAGAAAAATACAGAGTGGTTGGGCAAGAGATCAATGCCAATCATGTCAGGTCTGCAACATCGGGGCATGTAACAGGAATTGCTAAACCAGTTTTTTTGGGGAAAAGAACCCAAGTCTGGGAAATAAAAATATATAAATCTGAGGATGATTTTTCAGATAAAACGCTTTGCTGTATCTCAAGAATGACCGCTCAAAGGATTGATGGAGGCCAACAATAACTGTTTTTTTATTCTTTATAGCTGCACTGCTCTACGCATCTGTTGGTTTTGGTGGGGGTTCTACATACAACGCATTACTGATACTCGCAGAGTATGATTTTAGGCTTATTCCCATCATTGCGCTTTCTTGCAATGTAGCTGTTGTCTTAGGCAATTGTCTAAGGTATCAGAAGAATGACTTAATTCCTTGGCGATTTTCGATTCCACTGATTGCTATTTCAGTGCCAGCATCTTTCTTTGGTGGATCAATTCAAATCAGTGAAATAATGTTTATGGCATTGCTCGGTGTTGCACTCATATCCACAGGTATTTTAATGTGGTTGAAACCAAATAAATATGAACCAAATCAGAAAAAACGGAAACATCAGAATTACTTAAACATGGCTATGAGTCTTTTGCTTGGTTTCTTGGCGGGAATCATTGGGATTGGAGGCGGTATCTTCTTTGCACCAATCTTGCATCTCCAAAATGTTCTTCCTTCAAAAGGAATCTCTGCTTTCTCAAGTGTATTCATACTTGTGAATTCACTTGCTGGAATCTTCGGTCAGCTCTATAAAAATAAACACACGGTGTTTGATTTTGCTTTTAATGAATACTCTTTGCTGATCATTGCTGTGATTCTGGGTGGGCAAATTGGAAATTACTTTGGTGTAAGGGTTTTTTCTGATGCAATTGTTCGAAGATTGACATCTGTATTGGTAATATATGTTGGCATTCGCTTAATCATAAATATTTAAGCTAAAAAATCATGGAAAACACATTACAAATTCGAGTCATTTACTTTGCAAAACTAAGAGATCTTATAGGGTTGGACGAGGAAATTTTCTCAATGGAAGAAGGGGATGATCCATCCGATGTCTTGGCATCAATAAAGAAAAAGCACAAGATCGATGTTGGAGCCAATTTTAAAATTGCAGTGAATGATGAATTCTCAAAATGGGATATCAAACTAAATAATGGAGACAGGTTGGTTTTCATACCGCCTGTAACTGGGGGATGAAAGAATTCAAGATTACGTCCAATCTGATTGATTCTCAAACAATAGGTGAGAGTTCTAGTATTGGTGCTCGATCAGTCTTCGAAGGAACCGTGAGAGATAACAATGATGGACATAATGTTAAAAAACTTGAGTACGAGTGTTACGAGCCTTTAGCAATCAAGGAAGGCAATATAATCTTAAGTGAAGCCATTGAGAAGTTTGGCCTTATTGATGCCTTTTGCACCCATAGAATTGGAACATTAGAGGTTGGTGAGACGGCTGTGATTGTTGTCGCTACGAGCGGTCATAGAGATGAAGCCTTTAAGGGCTGTAGATACATTATCGATGAAGTCAAATGCAGAGTGCCCATTTGGAAAAAAGAGCATTATCAAGATGGCGAAACTGAGTGGCTAAAGGGTGCGGGTTAGTTGCTGTTTTGATTTGAAGCTCGGTATTCCATTTCAGCCAAATGCTTGCTCACCGCAATCATATCCTCAAAAGTTCTTGTGCCAGGACCATTTGCAATATACTTACCGTTTACAATCATACTGGGCGTTGACCGTATCTTATATTTCCTGGTCAATCGCTGTGCCCGATTTATCTTGCTCTCAACTGTGAATGATCGAAAACGACTTTGAAACTCTTCTTCTGTAACGCCATGCTTTTCAAACAATGCAAAAATCTCATCTTCATCCATTAACATTTTACGATCAAGATGAATCGCTCGATAAAATTCAGTATGCATTACATCTAAGTTGCCCAATGATTCTGCTGTGTAATAGATTCTTGCATGCATTTTATAAGCGTCATTGAAAATGACGGGCATCTTCACAACATCAATATAATCTGCTTTTGAACCATCAAACTGATCAAGGTAGGGCTCAAAATTGAAACAGTGATTGCAAGAGTATGCGAACACTTCTAAAACCTCTATCCTATTGTCTTCAGCGACTATTCTTTCAGCAAGCCCAAGCGTCTTGTAATGTCGCCCTTCTTCAAAAATCAAATGATCATCTGCATAACCAATTGTTAAAAAAAGAGACGAAGCCAGAAAAAGGTGTCTCTTTGCTTTTTTGAAGTATTCAATCACTGATTTACCTTCCCAATGCTTGAATATATTCCGCAACAGCAGTCATTTCCTTGTCCGTCATCCTCGGTGCTATCGATTGCATCATGTTATTGATTCCAGCCTCACGATTTCCGTTTGCGTATTCTTTGAGAGCAATAATTGTATATGATGCATGCTGACCAGCGAGCACTGGGTACCCTGCCCCAGGATTGCCCTTTCCATTGGGTCCATGGCATGCGATGCATGCAGCAACACCGTTCTTAGTGCCCCCTCTATAAATATTTTCGCCTTCTTTGGCTAGCTCTTCATCATAGGTGAGTGAAAGAGCTTTTTGGGTATGGTAATACGCTGCCAGATCTTCAATATCTTGATCGCTGAGGCTCATTGCGAGCGGATACATGATTGCATTTTTTCTGGTCTGATTCTTGTATGCGGTGATTGATTGAATGAGATATTTCTCATGCTGACCGGCAAGGCTTGGCCAATCAGGATTAATACTGTTTCCATCCTGTCCATGGCACGCAGAACACACTAAGGATTTTGCTTTGCCGGCATCTGGATCCCCTTTTGCCATCAATGAAGAAGAACTCAATAAGATGATTATTGCAAAACAAAAAATTGATGAAAATTTAGCCATGCTTTCTTTCATTTCCCTCTCTAAAACTCTAGTATTCATAACTGATCGCTATTATCCCTTTTAAATCTTGTAATTGAAAGTTTGAATTATATAGATAATGTGAATTTATTCGAAATGTATTTTAATAAAACAAAATTTTTGAAGAGCGCTTCAAATATCACTGAATGTCCAGATGATATTGGGGCTGAGATTGCCTTTGTTGGACGCTCTAATTCAGGTAAATCCTCTGCAATCAATGTCATTACAAATCAGAAAAATTTAGCCCGGATCAGTAAAACGCCGGGTAGAACTCAACTCATTAATTTCTTTGAAATCGGTGAAAGTCATCGATTGGTCGATCTTCCAGGATATGGATATGCAAAAACCTCAAAAGCTCAACAGAAAGAATGGGGGCTTATGATTGGAGAGTACCTAAAATGTCGACAAACCTTAAAAGGGATAATACTCATCATTGATATCAGGCGAGGCTTGATGGAGCTGGATCATGACTTTCTCGATTTTTATCTCCCGATGAGCAAGCCGCTCCATATCCTTTTAACCAAATCAGATAAACTCAAGAAACAAGCATGTAGGAAATCTTTAGATTCAGTTGAATCCATTGTTGGAGAGGTTTCCAGTATTCAGTTGTTTTCATCCTTGAAGAGATCAGGTGCAGATGAAGCAAGAGAGAGGCTTTTGGAATTACTCAGCTCTTGAATCAGTGCGCTTCATCCCAATTGCTTCCGAGATCAGCATCGACCTTTAAATCCACATCAAGCTCAGCAATATTAGACATGGTTTCTAATGTAATGCCTGACAATTCATCCGCTTGACTTTGATGAACCTCGATCACTAGCTCATCGTGGACCTGCATAATGATTTTTGCATCGAACGACTGAGCAATGATTCTTTGATGCAAGTCAGTCATGGCCATTTTTATTAAATCCGCTGCAGTGCCCTGCATTGGAGCATTGATTGCGCTCCTTTCAGCATATTGTCGTCTTTGGTAATTAGAAGAGTCGATATCAGCCAAATAAAGTCTCCGGCCGAAGACTGTCTCCACATATCCCATCTGCTTAGCGCTTAATTTTGTCTCTTCCATGTAGTCTTTAACTTTGGGATATCGATCAAAATATTGCTCTATATAACTTTGTGCTTCTGCACGTGTGATCTGTAATTGCTTTGAAAGACCAAATGCTGACATCCCATATATTAGGCCAAAGTTTATCGCTTTTGCTGAGCGTCTTTGGTTTGGTGTCACATCGTCAATTGCTGAAGAGAATATTTCTGCTGCTGTGGCTTTATGAATGTCCTGGCCTTTTGCAAAAGCATCCAATAAGCCATCGTCTTTTGATAGATGAGCCATGATCCGAAGCTCGATCTGTGAATAATCTGCAGCCAATATCTTATAGTCATCGGGTGCAATGAATGCCTCTCTGATTCTTCTGCCTTCCTCTGATCTGATTGGGATGTTTTGGAGGTTGGGATCCGAGGATGACAATCTTCCGGTTGCAGTCACGGCCTGATGGTATGAGGTATGGACTCGACCAGTATCGGGGTTGATCATTTTTGGCAACTTATCGGTATAAGTGGATTTTAATTTTGATATGGCTCTATAGCTCAAAATATCCTTCACAATAGGAAAATCCATGGAGAGCTCTTGAAGCACTGCTTCTGAAGTTGAAGGTTGCCCTTTTGGTGTTTTTTTGATGACGGGGAGTCCAAGCTTTCCATAGAGAATTTCTTGGAGCTGTTTGGGTGAACCCAAATTAAAATCCTCGCCTGCGTTCTTCTGAACCTTGCTCTCAAGTTCTAAAATCTTGGCTTCCAACTTCTTGCTTTGTTGGTTGAGTTTTTCTGAATCAATCAAAACCCCATTTCTCTCAATATCGCCCAAAGTATAGATGAGAGGGCCTTCAACCTCAGTGTAAAGATTTGCTAGTCTCTTTTCTTTTTTGACCAATGACTCAATATGGTGATAAAGCTGCAAAGCAATATCAGAATCTTCAGATGCATACTCTGAGGCCACATCGATGGATACCTCTGAAAAAGATATTTGCTTGGCCCCTTTGCCCGCGACTTCTTCATAAGAGGTTGGATTAATATTCAAGTATCGCTTGGAGACAGCATCCAAATTATGTCGAGTGATGGTGCTGTTATTCACATACGAATAGAGCATGGTATCCAACAGCTTGCCTTTTAATTCAATGCCCACGTTATGAAGGATGTGTCTGTCGTATTTTAGATTGTGTCCGATCTTAGGAATGTTCTCTGATTCAAGAAAAGGTCTTAATGCATCAAGCACAACATCCTCATCAAGTTGCTTTCCAACGCCTTCATAATTATGGTTTATAGGGATATAAAAAGCTTCATTTGGCTCTAATGCAATTGAAATCCCTACCAATTGCGCCTGCATATAGTCCAAGCTTGTTGTTTCTGTATCGAATGAGACATAAGGATTTTTTCTAATCGCTTCTATGAGCTGATCCAATTCTTTTTTTGTGGTGATGGTCTTATAATCAGTATTAATAACTGTCTTTTCTTCAGAGGCTTGGATATCAAACTGCTTAATCAGCCCATGCAATCCCAAATCATTGAACTGTTCATGTAAAAGATTATCCTTCGATTCTCCTATGATCATATCGGAGAACTTGGTATCCATCTGAACATCGCATTTGATGGTCACCAATGTCTTAAATAAATCCAACTGACCCAAAGCTGAGACGAGATTCTCACCTACCTTCCCTTTAATCTGATCCGCATTTTGAATCACGCCATCCAGAGATCCATATTCACTGATCCATTTGATGGCAGTCTTAGGACCAACTTTTTCTACGCCCGGTATATTGTCAGAAGTATCTCCGGCCAATGTGAGGTAATCAATGAATCGATCAGGCGCTATTCCAAATTTTTCCTCTACTTCCTTTGGCCCCATTCTATGATCTTTCATGGTATCTATGAGATGAATATTCTCTGTGACCAGCTGGGCCATATCCTTGTCGCCAGTAGCAATTAATGTTTTGACCTTTCTCCTATCTGCCTCCACCGCAAGTGTTCCAATCACATCATCGGCTTCGACTCCATCAACAGCAAGGAGCGGTAAACCAAGGTTTATGATGGCTTGGTGTAAAGGCTCAATCTGAGCAATCAAATCATCAGGGGTTTTCTGCCTGTTTGCTTTATATTCTGGAAATATCTCGTGCCTAAAAGTTTTAACTGGGGTGTCAAAAATCACCGATAAATAATTTGGTCTTTCAGATTTAATAAGCTTTTGAAGCATATTCAGTACGCCAAAAATCGCACCTGTGGGCCTCCCATCTGATGATCTCAAATCGGGTAGTGCATGAAATGCTCTATATAAATAGGAAGAGCCATCGACCAATAATAATTTTTCTTCACTCATTGGAGTTAAGTGGATTTTCTGCTGCATTAATCCCCAGGTCTTCATTTTCATCTGGCAAGTAAAGTTCGCCTGTTTGTCCGCATGAAATGAGCGAGATAAACAATGTGAAAATAAAAATTTTGGAAAGTAAATTCTTCCTTTGCATATTCATCAATCATACAGTCTAATTGATCTGATAGAAAGGCACTAAAATGATGATGAAAGAATTCACCTGGGAAAACTCAAAAGACGAATTTGAGTCAAAAAATCTAATCGGTTTAGATCTAGAGACCACTGGTCTTAATCGCAATATTGAGTACGAAAGACCCACTTCTGCAGCCATCCTGGAGACAAATCTAGACTTTGAGTCATCCGATATCATCGTCGATGATAAATGCAGACTTCCGTATCATGTTCTTCCGGATGCGGGCGCTTTAAATGTTACAAACATCAACCCGCTTGAACTGATGGATGAGCCCTTGTCCTTGTTTGATCTCATCCAAAAAATGGCTCGGTATTTAGAGAGAAGCTATGAAAAAGCTTTAGTGACCTATAATGGTGCAGCCTATGATCTAATTGTTCTGAGACATTCTTTCTTCGCACACCTTTATGATCCATATTTATTGGTTAAAGGGACAGAAGATCGATTGCATATTGACCTCTACTCTCTTGCTCAAACCATTTACTGTTTCTTTCCTAATCGAATTTCTTTTCATAAAAACCAAGATGGGAAGGTAATTCTAAAGCAAGAATTGATGGCAACCACCAATGGAATAGATCCCGGTGATGCTCATGCTGCAGTCGATGATGTGAAAACACTTTTGAAGCTTGCCCAATTGATGGAAGAAAAAGTACCCGAAGTGTTTTACTCAGCATTGGCATCGGGAAATAAAAAAAGGGTCATTGAATTGCTGTCAAAAAATCTCTTTTTGAATTATGGAGAAGTGAAATATAAAGAACGCATTGGAGTAAAAAGAACGCCAACATTCATTTGCCAAGATCCCTCTTATACCAATAACCTTGTTCTGTTTGATCTTTCGTTTGACCCAGAAGATTATCTTTATATGACGCCTGAGGAAATTGCTGCAATCTTGAATAAGAAAGGATCCCCATTTTTCAATATCAAAGCAAACAGAAGTCCGGTTTTATTGCCGGGGAATTTATGCGAACTCAATGGGTTGTCATTTGAAAAGGCAAGCCTAAGGGCCAACAAGATTCAAGAAAATATTGGCTTTAAAGAATCCGTGGTTGTTGCATGCGATATCAATTCAAAGAAAAGATCGCCATGGGAAAGTCCTGATTATTCTGAATCTCAAATTTATTCGAAATTCATTGATTCACATGACAAACTTCTGAGTAAAGCATTCTTGGAATCAGAGTCCACTGAAGACAAGATCAATATTATTCATCAAATGAATGATGGGCGATTGATTGACTTTGCAAAACGTTTATTGGCCTCTGAAAATGAGAACTGCGATCCAGTTATACAAATGAATTACCAAGAATTTGAAGCAAAAAGGCTTTTAAGTGATGATGATGTTCCATGGAGAACGCTCAATGATGCTAGAAAATCTATCGAAAATGTTGCGAAACGGATGACTGTGAATGAAGACATAATGACTGCAACAAAAACATACTACGATATAGTGGAGAAAGAACTAAGGAAATAAATATGAACTTTGATTATTCAGAAAAGGTTTTAGGCCTCATAAGTACATTAAAAGAGTTTATGGATGAGAATATTTATCCGAATGAAGCGGCCTATGCTGATCACTTCAAGACAACCGATGAAAAATGGAAATCTGCCCCCATCATGTCGGAACTTAAATCAAAAGCCAGAGAGGCAGATCTGTGGAATCTTTTTCTGCCCGATTCAGAAAGAGGTGCCGGTCTAAATAACCTAGAATATGCCCCCCTTGCAGAAATCATGGGACATGCACCGTGGTGCTCAGAAGCTTTTAACTGCAGTGCGCCAGATACTGGAAACATGGAGGTGCTTGATCGATATGGAACGGATGCACAGAAAGAAGAGTGGTTAACGCCTCTTCTTAACGGTGAAATTAGATCTGTTTTCTGTATGACTGAACCGGCTGTGGCCTCATCAGATGCGACAAATATTGAATCTCCAATTGTTAGAGACGGAGATCATTATGTAATCAATGGACGAAAATGGTGGAGTTCGGGCGCTATGAATCAAGACTGCAAGCTGATCATATTCATGGGCAAAACCGATCCTGACAATCCAAGCAGACACAAACAACAATCCATGATTCTTGTTCCAATGGATACTCCAGGTGTGGATGTCATAAGGCCTCTTTCTGTATTTGGAGGATACGACTATCCGCATGGACATGCTGAAGTTGAATTCAAAGATGTCAGGGTTCCTGTTGAGAATATGCTATTGGGAGAAGGAAGGGGTTTCGAGATCGCACAAGGCAGACTGGGGCCGGGAAGAATTCATCACTGCATGAGGTTGATTGGAATGGCCAGCAGAGCCCTTGAGATGATGTGTGATCGAGCTGAAAAAAGGGTCGCCTTTGGCAGGCCATTGAGTGCACAAGGTTCTGTTAGAGAGTCGATTGCAATCTCTGCGAGTGAAATTGAGCAGGCCAGATTGCTCACTCTTAAAACGGCCGATAAGATGGATAAATATGGCAACAAAGATGCGAGTGACCTCATCAGTATGATCAAAGTTGTAGGGCCAAGAATGGCCTGTAATGTCATAGATAGAGCAATCCAGATTCACGGTGGTGGTGGAGTATCCGATGACTTCTTCTTGGCTGAAGCTTACGCCCATGCCAGAACACTCAGATTGGCGGACGGTCCGGACGAGGTTCACCTCGCATCCCTGGCAAAAAAAGTACTCAAACAAGGGGCCATAATTGATGCAGGAAGGGTTTAATCATCTTGAATAAAAACTCTGTTCATTCACTTGATCATCAAAAGCTTTCTGA
>ERZ802830.3834-NODE-3834-length-12397-cov-4.96686_pt1 | contig 12397 bp, 10 predicted proteins | sample MGYA00345654_ERZ802830 | MGnify/ENA primary metagenome ERZ802830 (study PRJEB30503, sample SAMEA104212375) | marine metagenome | biome: Westerlies Biome; feature: [SRF] surface water layer (ENVO:00010504) within the epipelagic zone...; material: water... | reverse complement strand
TGAGGAGACGGCATTGTAAACACACATCACACTTGCTATGATCCTCATCCTTTAGAAGCCAAGTCACTTCCTCATCAAAAAACTGCCACTATTTGGAAAAATCACAATTGCGCAACCGGACGTGTTTGCTAGAAACGGGGTTGTCGGGAAGCGTTGATTATTCAACATTTCTAGAGGTATTAAATTTACAAAAATGTAGTTTAGCCGCTGTAGCTCAGGGGTAGAGCAATTCACTCGTAATGAATAGGTCGACGGTTCAATTCCGTCCAGCGGCTCCATTTTATAAGGGTTTGAGAAGGTAATAGACATTGGTGGAGCATGTCATTCTACAGGAAAGTCCGCTAAACCCTACGGAACTGATCAAAAAGAACCGCCCCCTGAACACACAAACAAGGGACGGTTCTATTTTTTTGAATCCGCAAACTTCAGGAGGTTTATATTCGCTATTAGTTTTGGCGGCTAATGACTAAATTTCATGTTTTTAATTAGAGAAGTGGCTGAAGAAGGATCATATCTAAAGAGACCTCTGTGGACCTAGTTCGAGTGAGGAGCAAAAGTAACAGCCATTGAGGTTCTTTGCCCCCACTGCCCCCAAAGATTGCTGGCCCCAATTAACCCGCGAGGTCACCAGTTATTATACCAAGGATGTGGATCAATTATTGTGGTCCCAGCTAATGCGAGAGTAGCCACTAAGCGCATAAGGATCCCTGTTTTGGTGGGATCAATCGCTTTGACTATTCCGTTTAATGTGATGGCGATAACAGTTTTGCTAAAGCTCGTAAGAGGGAATCTGCTACGGTTTTTCTTAAAGATAGCCCTGAGTAGATGGACCACCTATCCTCAAAGCCTGGGGGAAGGAATACTGTTCTCGAATGCCTTGTGATATAGAATCGAGATCAATTTGGGGATTGTTTTATCCGAGAGGATTTTGGTTGATCCTAATGGTCAAATTCTATGAAAAGGACGCTAAACCCATTTTGAAGCAGGAGGGAGCAAGTTAAGTCTATTTGTATCGTTTGGCATCGTATCCAGCCGCTTTTCTCTTTGTTTTTAGGCGGGTCTTGAGTTGATTTAAGCGGTCACTGTAGTTAGGGTCTTTTGCGAGATTGTTGAATTCGCTTGGATCATTTTTTAGATCATAAAGCTCCTCTCCTTTTGCTCCGAATCCCCAATGAGTGAATCGCCATTCAGGCGTGCGAATGGATTCTCCTCCACTTCGGCTAATCGAGAATGCGAGATCCTTGTTCCATTCCTTCGTCGTAGGATTCTTGAGGAGGGGCAAGAGGCTCTGACCCTGAAGATTTGAAGGTGGGGTTAATCCAGCGAGTTCTGCTAGAGTCGGGTAAAGGTCGACAAGTTCGGTGATTTGATTGCTAGCGTGTCCATGCGACGTCGTAATCCATGGAACGCTCAGGATAAACGGAACACGGGTTGATTCTTCAAATAGGTGCTGCTTTTGAAACTTGTGATGATGACCTAAGAGATATCCGTGATCACTAGAAAAAATCACGATGGTATTTTCTCGCAATCCTAATTCGTCAAGAGCTTCTAACACCCGGCCGACCTGCTCATCCATGTAGGAAATGCTGGCGTAATAGGCTTCTAGTAATCCTTTGTGCAATTCGGGAGTCACGCCGTAGCGATCTATGGATTTATAGTTTCGAATAATCTTGGGGACATCATCAAGATCTCCCTTTGGAACCTCTGGGGCGACCATGGCATCGCGATCGTAGCGATCAAAATATTTAGAGGGTGCAACTAAAGGAACGTGGGGACGGACAAACCCACAACCTAGAAAAAAGGGCTTATCCTTATTTTGTTTTAGGAATTCAATTGCGGCATCCGCCGCCATTCCATCAACATGTTCGAGATCGCCGGTTGAAGCTTCAACTCCGGTAAAAGTCTGGGAGCTTTTATCCTTTGGAGACCACTCCGTTCTTTTGCCAGGAGCTTTCTGTTCGGGGGCCTTAATGTTGACTGTTTCGTCCCACGATGGAGCGTCGTCATGATCGGCTGTTCCTGCAATGATTTCGAAGGGGATACCCATGTGATAAATCTTGCTAACACGGCCGGCGTGGTAGCCATTGTTGCGGAAGAGCTGTGATAGCGTCACGACATTGGGAAGATTTTTGCGGAGGTTACCTCCGTTACCCAGCATGCCGTTAGTATATGGATAAAGTCCGGTCATCAATGAGGCGCGGGAGGAACCGCAAACCGGGTATTGGCAGTGCATATTCTCAAAGCGGACGCCTCGCTTGGCCAGGGCGTCAAGCCGTGGAGTTTTGCATTGTGGATGACCGAAACCGCTGAGCGCTGAGTTTAGATCATCGGACATCAAAAGAAGGATGTTGGGTTTCCGTTCTTTTGCGTGGGGTGAATGGCTAAGGCAAAATATTGCGATAGTAAAAAAAATTAAAAACTTCATATTTATTTTTCGATGGGTTGATCACCATTGTGTGCACATGCAATTCTAAGCGACTAGAAATTGTCTTTTTGCATGAAAGGAAAAGAGAAATTACGTTAGCTAGATTGGAGGATCAACGATTTATCGAAAATCCGAAGGAAGTTGCGGACGAACTCCAAGCTTTTCATAATTAAATCCGCTCGGTCGCGGTTCGTATTTTCTTGTATATGCCACGCTGCGGTTCGGAGTGATTTTGTCTTCCAGCCCCATTCCCCAGTAGGAGGCGTTGATGATGAGTCTTCTTAATCCTGCACTCTCTAGATCACGGGCGCTTCCCATGGTTGTGTTGAAGACACGAGCTTTAGTCCCCATGCTCGTGCTCCATGTTTTGAACCAAGCGACCGGGAGTGCTTCCTTCTTGATGTTCGGTCCGTCTTTGGGAGAAAGGCCTGTGAGTGGCTGTCCCCAGACGAGGGTAGTGCAGTCTTCTGGAAGAGTGGTCCCTTCCTTGTAAGTTCGATAAACATCAGATGGACCCCAGATGTCTTGGACTCCTGAAACAATGGGGTGGCCTGCGAGTTCTTTAACGATTGTTCCGCGGGTCGCTTCCCGGTGCCAGCCCCCATGATGGCCCATGAAAGATCCGCCAAGAATATCTCGACCAAAGTTGATGTTCTTTCCTTCTATGGAATAGGGAATGCGACCTCGAAACCCGTGGTTGGCGGTGCGAAGTGCGATGATTGGTTTTCCGGAGTCGAGGTATGTAGCGATTTTCTTCAATTGGCCTTCTGGAAGAGTGAGTAGGCGGTGGAAGAAGATCACAAGATCGGCAGACTTCAGGTGTTCTAGTCCGGGGATATTGTGCTGTTCGAATTCATCTTCTTTTCCTTTCTTCGGATAGACCGGCATCGTTGGATCGACCATTCCCTTCTCGTTTACGCCAAAGAGAACAGTGCAATCAAAGCCATGATGCTTGCTAAGGATTCCGGCCATCATGGGCATAGCTTGTTCACTGCGGTATTCTTGATCGGCGGCAATTAGGACGATATGTTTTCCTTTGCCGGGGCCTTCTCCTCCCGAGTAAGTGAGCCATTTAGAGCTTTCTGGGACAGGGTGGGCTGAAAGAGAAAGTAGCGAGGTCAGAAGAAAGAAAAATGAGTGGCGTAGCATGGTGATGAATATTGGATGTTAGAGAATGCTGGTGAGTTCGGGCTATCCTGATAGAGTTACAGATTGGTTTTTTCCTTCTAATTCGGGTCTTTTGATGGAGGCACGACGTAATAGAGATCTTCTCCGTAGTGCGGCTTAAGTGGCCAAGTATCAGTTCGGAATGGGTAGGCGGGAAGTTCTTTGCCGTTCATGAGGGTTCCTAAAGGCAGGTTGGACCATGCATAGCGAACGGCGATAGGTTCGGGGACGTTTTCGGACCAGACTTCGACGCTTGAAGGTTTTACAACTTTTGCGTCGGCGTGGTGGAAGACCTGATCTTTTCCTGCGAGGTAAAAACCGCGCGCATCTGTTTGGTCGAGACGGAGTCCGCTCGATCCTTTTTCTCCAAAACTAATCAGGATTTTTTTCTCCTGGATCGCCATCGATTTGTAGATCGGGCCATGCCATTCAAGTGGATTCTCAGAGCGAGTGCCGTCCTTAATGCCATAGACGGTCGAGAGTGCCCATCGGGCCGAGCCATCGCCGACGGGATACTTTCGATGCGGGTGAATATTCGAGTCACTATTTGCATCGAAGCTGACGATCAGACCGGTGTTAGGCGTGTTTTGCCAAGTTAGGAATTGTTGTTCGCGAATCACGTTCGTGTGGTGATTCATGTCATAGGTCATTGAGCGTCGGGTACTCCATCCTGCGATTTGAATGATGCCAAAAGGCAAGTTTGGGTCCCGGAAGATTTTCCTCCAGTCAGAGATTACGGAGGGGAAGGTTTCGCGGAAGGGAATCCAGCTATCACCGAAGGAATTATTTTCACCTTGGTAGAAAAGAGCGCCCTGAATAGTGAGTCCTTTCAAAGGCATAATCATGGCGTTGAGTGCTCCCGAAGGGATACGTCCCTGATTAGGATTTTGATAGTTGCTTGGATTAGGTTTTCCACCGGGCTTCTTTTCTCCCTTAGCTTCAGCTTCCTTTACGCGCATCTCCCATTCCTTAAGGTCTTTGGCGAGGCGTTTGGCGGCTCCTTTTTCAGCTCCGTTATCGATCCACGCCTGACACTTCTTCTCATAGTCTTTGAAGTAAGGCTTCATTGTAGGCAGGGTCTTGAGAGTACGACGGGTAACCCAGTGTTGAGCCATTGTTCCGCCCCAGGCGGCGTTAACTAGACCGATCGGAACATCGAGCCGCCGGTGAAGGCGTTGTCCAAAAAAGTAAGCGACCCCGGAGCAGTCGCCGATCGTTTCGGGAGAGCATTGGTTCCAAATTCCAGCGCCATTCTCCGATGGAAAGTCGTCTTGTGGTTCGGGTAGCCCCTCGGGTTCGATCCGGATAAAGCGGATAGCGGGATAGCGTGCGCTGGGGATTTCAATATCGGCGTCACGGGAGCTGCGAAGCCTCCATTCCATATTGCTTTGTCCTCCACAGATCCAGACATCACCAAGCAGGACGTCGTCCAAAATGATCGAGTGATCTTCTGAAACGATTTCGAGTGCTTGGCCCGTGGCATTTGCAGGCATCGGGTCTAGCGAGATTTCCCACTTGCCATCTTTCCCTGAGACGATCGATTTTCTCTGACCAGCGAAGGTGATGACGATTTCTTTTTCGACATCCGCCCAGCCCCAAATACGAGCGGGCTTGTCGCGTTGCAGAACCATCTGGCTACCAAAAATATGGGGTAGTTTGAGTTCGGCGAATGCTTGTGTGGCAAGCAGTATAAGGGTGACAGGGAAGAGATATTTCATGTCGGAGATTTATTTGAACTGAAGCTGGCTGAGCTTGACGGTGAGATCGTGGATCGGTTTTCCGTCGATATTGATGATAGTGTATTTAACGGTTGGATCTTCGACGGTGAGATCGAAGTCGACTCTTCCGAAAGACTGCTTTTCGTTGTAGCCGAAGAGGGAATGGTCGATGAGTTTATGAACGTGTTGATTGGTGAGCCGTGACGAGCTGAATTCGAAGAGGGGATACATGCCTTCGATTTCGGTATCGACTTTGTAGGCATCTGAGCGGTGGCGGTCGGCCGAGAGGATGACGACGCCGGGAAGTTTTTGATCGGCGATGAATTGATAAATTGCCGAGCGTTCATCTGAGTATCCGTCCCAGGTGTCTTTGGATCCAGGTTTGACTTTTGGGGCCATGGGGACGTTAGTACAGATGACTTTGAAGGTGGCGGGCTTGTCGGCGAGAGTTTTTTTGAGCCATTTCATCTGGACGGGTCCGAGCATCGACGGACTTTGGTCCTTGGGGGACTCTCGGTAATAGCGCCCGTCGATCATGATGAAATGAACATCGCCGATCCTAAAATCAAACCAGCAACCGGGGTTTTCTTTTCCACCCCCGTAGTAGGGATTGTCCCAATTTTCTTTGTAGATTTCCCAAACATCGCGCTTCCATGATGGTTTCTCAATATCGGGTCCTCCCCAGCCATCGTTCGTCGTGAAGTCGTGGTCGTCCCAAATCGAGTAGATGGGAACGGCCTTTGCCAGTTTGCCCCACTCTGGTTGGCTTTGACGACGGTAGTAGTGGAAGCGTTGCATCTCTGGGGTCTCGGGGTCGTCGATATAAACATTGTCACCGAGAAGGAGAAGGGCACGTGGCTCGATGCCTCCAATGGTGTCCCACATTCGTTCGTTTTCGGGGACGTAGCCAGATCCACCGCCAAAGCCGATGGTGAACTTGTAGCTTGGAGCGTCTTTCTTGAGGGAAGTGTTTGGAAGGACGCGGTCCCAGGGCCAAGTCTTGGCATCGTATTGCCAGGCGTTTTTTTTGCCCTCAATAATGTCCTGAAGAAGTCTGGTGTGGTCCGGGTTAATTTTGGCGGCAGATGCTTTTTTGAGATATTCGGCAGCTTCTTTTTTCTTTCCGGTGAGGATGAGCTTGAGGGCGTGTGGATGGATACGCTTGACCTGCCCTTTTACTTTTTCGGGGTTCTCATTGTTGACGCGGGGTTTCGATGCCTGGCCGAGAGTCACTGATGGTGCAGTGATTGACGCTGCAGTTGCGACGAGAATTAGTTTTGAAAATACGCTCATTTCCTCTCTTTAGCTGAAATAGGTCTCCTCAGCGAGCGCGTGTTTCAGTTGATTGATTATTGGACCGTTTAAGCTGGATTTGATGAGGTCTTTTGGGCATTTCGTGGTCCATGAAAATTTTATTTAAGACGATTTCTGCGAAAGTGACGAAGACGGATTTATTGGTGCTATTATCCCCAGAGGGAAGAGCTCCCAAATTACCGCCAGGAGTTTCGATTCCGAAAAGTGTCCTAACTTCATTTTTGGGGAAGAGTCGGGAGACTCGGTTTGCTGATACGATTGACGGTCCGACAGAGCGGGTGCTTTTGATCGGGTTGGGAAAGGGGAAGTCGTTTGATCTGGAGACGGTGAGACGGGCTGCAGCAATTGCGGCGCAGAAGGCAGAAAAGACCGATGCCGCTTCAGTAAGCTTTTGGGTGGATCTTAAGCTGGGTAAATCTGCTGTAGAGTTTGGGCAGGCCTTAGGAGAAGGCCTTGTGATGGGCGCTCATCGTCTCGTTGATTTTAAGCGTTCACCGAAGCAGAGTTCCCTGAAAAAAGTGGTGATTCAGTCCTCGAAGGAAGTCTCAAGCGGGGTTAAGACCGGTGCGATCGTGGGTGAGGGAAATACTTTTGCGCGCCGCTTGCAGGACACTCCTGCAAATAAGATGCGTCCAAAGGATATGGTCGCAGAAGCTCGTAAGATTGCGAAAAGTTCGCCAAGAATCACAGTGAAGGCACTTGACGAAAAGTTGATGGAGAAGCTCGGGATGGGCTCGTTGTTGTCAGTTTCTCGCGGATCTTCGGAGCCGGCTTATCTGATCCATCTCGTCTATAAGCCCGCCAAGAAAGCGAGGCGTAAAATTTGTTTGGTGGGGAAAGGGCTCACGTTTGATTCGGGTGGAATCAGTATCAAGCCATCGGCACGCATGGATGAGATGAAATATGACATGTCTGGTGGCGCAGCTGTGCTGGGAACCTTTCATGCGCTTGCGCGTTTGAATCCTGATGTAGAGGTTCACGGTCTTGTCCCAACCTCGGAAAATATGCCCGATGCAAGTTCAGTGAAGCCAGGTGATGTCGTGACTGCGAGTAATGGGCTTACGATTGAGGTTCTAAATACGGATGCCGAGGGGCGCCTGATTTTAGCTGACGCACTTGCATATGCTAAGAAAACGATCAAGCCGGATGCCATGATTGATTTAGCGACTTTAACCGGGGCGGTGGTGGTAGCTCTTGGTCATGAATTGACCGGAGTAATGGGAAATAGCAAAACGATTTCAGATGAACTAGTGGCTTCGGGGCAGACGACTGGTGAACTGGTCTGGCCGTTACCGATTATTGATTTTCACAAAGAAGATATGAAAGGCTCGGTTGGGGACTTGAAAAATATTGGAAGTCCGTCAACAGGGGCAGGTTCATCTACTGCGGGTGCTTTTCTCTCAAACTTTGTGGGTGATGTTCCTTGGGCTCACCTAGATATAGCTGGGACTGCTTGGGGGGCGGCGCGCCGAGATTATCAAGGCGGCCCTGTCGGAACCGGGGTTGGAGTCAGGCTTCTACTCGATTATTTAAAAAAACAGAAATAAGCTTTTAGAGTTATGCAAAAGAATTCCGCTAGTTCGCATTGATACGATCTAGCGGGGCATCGAAGTTGAAATTTTTAGCGACGAGCTGGTCTTTGCCCACCCTGTGGAGGCTTTCCTTTTCCACCTTGCGGAGGCCCACCAGGCCCACCCTGAGGAGGCCCGCTGCGCTGCAGGTCTTTTTTTGATTCGAGTCCAGATTCCTCTTGGGAAAGTTTTCCGTCGCGATCTTTGTCGAGAGCAGTCAATGACTTGATGGCGTTCGCGATCTCTTCTTTTGAAAGTTCTCCGTCTTCATTGGTGTCGAGAGCTTCCATCAGTGGGGACTTTTTTGGTTGAGGAGGGCGTGGCTGTTGCCCTTCTCCGTCTCGTTCTTTGCGGCGCTGGCGTCGGCTCTTCTTAGGTTCTTCGGGTTTTAATTCATCGGAACTAATCGCGTCGTCATTATTTTCGTCGAGTTTAAGAAGGGCTTTTGGAGCGCGTTTGATTTCCCCCGCTGAGAGCTTGCCATCTTCGTTCTTATCGAGAAGGGTCGTGAGGGGATCGGTCGGAGGAGGACCTCCGGGACCACCTGGGCCTTGGGCGGAAAGCATGAATGGGAAAGCAGAGATTATGGTTACGATGAGCTTGGCTTGTTTCATGACAGCGCGAATGTATCCGAATGAGGATGAACCTTGGATGAATCCTCAATTATAACTGTTTTATGAGGGCAGGGAGAAGACGCTGACGGGTGTGTCGAAGGTTGAGAAGGCAGGGAACGTTTGAGGCGAAAGCGTAAGCGATGATTACGAGGTTGGCTGGAAACGGATTCCACGCAATAAAGCCGGTGATTAGGATCCACTGAATCCAATGTGAAAATTCGCCGCGGCGGGTTTCCAGAATAAACTTACGGAGGTAATCTGGCTCGGTAGATTTAAGTTTTTTCTTCGGGAAGCCATCGAACCATGGCGCTCCATCTGGAAGTAGACGCTTCCATCGGCGGATGAAGAGGTATTTTTCGTAAAATTTATTCGGCTTTGGTGCGACAGACGGGAGGCAACGGACGAAACGGTGGTCGCCGAATTGTTCGCAGAGCCAAGCGATCGCCAAGTGGACCGCGGGGATGCCAAGGCAGTTGAGCAAGATGATGGTTAGGTTGGAAAATTCGAGCCACATGGCGTGTTGTCAGTCGATGATGCGACCTTTCCAAGTCGCTTTAACGCCTTTCTGTTCATCAAGGAGAGCCTTAAAAAAGAGGATTTGATAGAATAAGAGAGGGATCGGGAAAAGGAGGGCTGTCCAGAGCGAGAAGTTGCCGGCGAGGCGAAAGCAAAAGAAGGAGAGAATACCGTAACAAAATGAGCACAAGAGAGTTGCTGATAGGAAAGCGGCATTTGCAAAGGGAATGAGTGTGAAGGCCACTATTAGCATCATGCCTCCGGTGAGCCAGAGTGAGGTAGTGAGAAGCGCGCGCTTTGGGGATTGAGCGGCTCCGGCAAGGAAGCCCTTTTTCCAGCTGCTTGTGAGTTGAGCGAGGCCTTGGGGGAACATACGCATCTCGACTGCTCCTTTACCTAGATATAAATTCACGTCGTGTTTCTGGGCTTTGAGGCGTTGGGCGAATTGGAAGTTCTCTAGTATTTCATCTCTGACCGCTTCGTGGCCTCCGGCATTGTGGTAGTGGTCGCGGTGAATTAAGAGGACTTGGCCGAAGAGGGTGCCCTGAGAGGATGGGGTTGCTGCGAAGGTGTCGACGCCGGCAAGGGTGATGGTATTAAAAAAGGCGGAGAGCTGTTCGTAGGGCCTCTGGATTTTGTGGAAAGGGCAAATAGAATGGATGGCATTAATTGAGGTAAGAGCTGCCAATTTAGCGAGTCCATTCTCAAGGAGGGTGATGTCGGCATCGAGGTAAAGATACCATTCACCAACCGCCGCATCGGCTCCTTGTTGGCAAGCCCAAGTCTTGCCTTTCCAACCTACAGGCATTTCTTTTCCTGAAATAACCGTAGCCCCTAGATCACAGGCCATTTCGGCAGTTTGGTCAGTCGATTGATCGTCGATGACGAGGATCTCCAATGGTTGAATGGGTTGGCTGCGAATGGAGGTGAGAAGCTTAGTAATATTATGTTCTTCGTCCCGAGCTGGTATAATGATGGAAATTTTCCCAGCATTGGTGGTTTTTGAGGTGAGGTAGCGTGGACGGCAAAGAGAGAAGAGAATCGCGAAAGAAATCAGAAGTGCGATGACTGGAAGGGCGAGGAACATCTATTTTCTAAGGTTTCACAAGTAGGATGCTTGTTTCACGAGAGAGGGTGGCGCGCGATAATACGGTCGGCGCATTTTTGCCCAGAGAGAATCACCATGGGCATTCCACCACCTGGATTAGTACTGCCACCAGTAAAGTAGAGGTTTTTATATTTAGAAGAAGTTTTGGGAGCCTTGAATCCATAGTTCCGCTTCCAGTCGGTAACAACACCATAAATTGACCCGCGGTTAGAACGATACATCTTTTCGATATCGACTGGAGTGAGAAGATCTTCGACGACGATGCTTTCCCTGAGTCCCTTAATGCCGCAGCGCTCCATTTTATCGAGGCAGCGTTCTTTTAGAGCGACGTAGTCTTCATGAGTGATATTCGAACCCTCACGGAGTGGCGGGATATGGGGAAGAATTTTGATGTTGTCAGAACCGGTCGGGGCCTTTGTCGGATCAGTCCGGGTCGGGGCCACCACATAGAGAGTCGGATCTTCCGGAAGTTCTTGTTTTTCGAAGACAGTCTTGAAGTGCTTGTGCTGGTTCTCAGAAAAGAAAAAGTTGTGGTGAGCCAACTGGGGGAAGGTCTTGTTTGTTCCGATATGGAGAACGAGACCTGAGCAGGCGGGCGCGAATTTTTGGTCGAGTTTTTGGGTGAAGGCAAATGGCTCGTTCAAGAGTTTTTGGTAGGCCGGAATAACTTCCATGTTACTCACGATAACGTCTGCAGCATGAGAGGTGCCGTCGGCAAGGTTGACTGCTGTCACTTTTTCTTCTTCTTTTGTGATACTCTGAACATCGGCGTTGAGGTGAATGGTGATGTCCATTTCCCTCATTAATTTCCCAAGGCCGTTTGCGAGTTGATACATGCCACCGCGGACATACCAAAGACCGTAGTCGTATTGGATAATGGGCATCAAGTTCATGTAGCCGGGAGCTTGGAGAGCCGAGGACCCAACATACTTGATGAAGTATTCAAAAATCATGCGGAGCTTAGGATCGCTCAGGCGCTTGGCAATGGATTCGGCCATCGTCGCGCGGTAGTCGATCTTACCACCTATGAGGCTGAACTTGTAGTGCTTGATAAACTCCCAAAGACTATCGAGGCCCTTGTTGAAGTAGCCGTCGTTGACGACACCGAATTGCTTGCGTCCATAATCGAGGAAATCTTGGAGTTCAGCCCAATTCTTTTCAAGATCACCAGGGAGTTTCGCGAGCTCAGTTTTCATAAGCTCGTTTTCCTGATAAAGATCGATAAAAGGTCCTTTTTCGAAAAAGTTACGCCAGTGGGGAGTAACGGCGTCGAGTTGGACGTAGTCTTCCATCCTTTTTCCGGCTCGCTCGAAGAGATCTCGAAAGAACTGGGGGAGGGTGAAAATCGAGGGCCCGAGGTCGAAGGTGAAGCCGTCTTTTTCGAAAAGGTTGAGTTTCCCTCCGATTTTTTCGTTCTTTTCAAAGACTTCGACTTGATAGCCGGCAGCTCGAAGTGAGATGGCAGCAGAAAGCCCGCCAAGGCCGGCGCCGATGACTGCAACTTTGGACGTTCTCACTAGTGGCCATCTTCGTTGGGAGTCTTCCCTTGTCAACAGGGCGAAGCATGTTAGTTTGTAGGGGATGTCTGACGGTATTCGGGAAGTTGCAGGGCGCGCGCGGAAGTTTTTTCGCTCGGGGGCTTTTCTCGGGTTGGATGATAGACGGGATGCCCTGGCGAAACTTGAGAAAGTTTTGCTTTCGAGGCGCGATGATCTTTTGGCTGCTTTGGCTGAGGACTTGGGGAAGCCGGGGATGGAGGCCTATCTTTCGGAGTATTACTTTTTGCTGCAGGAGTTGCGACTTGTTCGTAAAAAGATGAAAAAATGGCTGAGGCGGAGCCGGGTGGGTTCACCGGTTTATTTTTGGCCCTGCCGCAGTTGGATTGACCGCGAACCATTCGGGGTAGTCCTTGTGATCGCTCCTTGGAATTATCCCTTCCAGTTATCTCTTAGCCCAATAATTGC
>ERZ802830.3833-NODE-3833-length-12401-cov-7.83071_pt1 | contig 12401 bp, 28 predicted proteins | sample MGYA00345654_ERZ802830 | MGnify/ENA primary metagenome ERZ802830 (study PRJEB30503, sample SAMEA104212375) | marine metagenome | biome: Westerlies Biome; feature: [SRF] surface water layer (ENVO:00010504) within the epipelagic zone...; material: water... | reverse complement strand
CTCTTCGGTTAAGTTGAGATCATGCCCCAGCAACACGCCGGCAATCAGCTCGGCGAGTTCGTTTTGTGTCGTGATTTTCATTAGATACCACCCGTCAGTTGATAAAACGAGATGACGATGAACGCCGCCCATCCCATACCGGAAGCGAACGCCCACGCGGCCGTGCGCGCCTTTTGCCGGCTTGCGCGCTGAATCTCGGCGCGTATCCGTTCGGCTTCGTCCCGGCGCGATTCGGCAAAATCACGCGGCAAGCCGGCGATTTCGGGATGCCGCTTGGCGCGAAATTTTAGGACCGCGCCCGTTTTGTTTTGGTTTTCCGTTTTCATGCTATGCAACCTCTCTTGATGCAATGATTCGAGAATCAACGACAAAGCCGCTGGTGCTATTTTTTGCCGGTCCCTTGGCACGCAATCCAATCACCACCGGGCCGGCGTTTACGTTCACCAAATCGCTTGCGTCGCCGTCGATTACTTCACGGCCGAGAAATTGCGCCGGCAATCCATTCTTAAACACGGCCGCAATCGGCACGGCATGCTGCAGCGCAATATCTACTTGCTTGGCGTATTGCCGGCGGCCGCTATACGAAAACATCAGCCGGTAATTTTCCGGCGTGCTGCCAAGCCGCTTGGCGCGTTTTGTGTAGTCATAAAAGAATATGTCCGGGAATGCCTGCGGGATGCCGTGCGTTTCCCAATCGATGTCGGACAGCACGTTAAGCCGTGCGACCGGCTTTACATTCTGGCGCGCGCATAGGTTTTGGAAGCGGTCCAATTCGCCGCGCAATCGGTCGAGGAATTGCGCCCGGTCCGCGTGCCATAAATCGGCGCGCCATTGCCGGCCGGCTTTTACATTCTCGAACGCGCCGCGCCCGGCATCCTTCAAACAGTCGGGCATGCATCCGGCGGCCTTGCTACCCGGACACAATAGCGCGTCGGGCATCAGTGACAGACTCGCCACCCGGACCGCGTCACCGGATTTTTGCGTCTTGGCTACTTTCGTATTCCCCGGCTTCGCGCTGGTATCCATCAATGGTCGGTTATTCATTGTTGCCGCCCTCCAGTGCTCGGATTATCAGCGCGCCGCCAAAACTAGCAGCGGCGGCGAGCGCGGATATAGTCGCGGCGAACGTAAAAGCGTAAAGAGTAGCGCCGCCGGCGATGGCGACCATTAATAGCAGCGCGGTAATCGCGCACCATGTTCCGGCTAAGATTGCATTTTGCATTTTGTGTTTTCCTTTTTTGTTGATGCTGGATGCATCGCGGAGCGCATCCCCATGCGCTCGACGTTGTACCCAGAATCTAAGCGGCGGCCGTGCCGCCATTGCATGCGGCCATCAATTGCTTGGCGGCGTTCGCCAGTTCGCGTTTGGGCAAGGTATAGGCAATCTCGTGCGCCCGGTCCCAGTGCCGTTCCTCGGCGTCTAAGTGCATTTCTTGTTTTCGCCAAGCGGCGTTGCCGTCGAAATCCTCGCAGATCGCGGCGCAATCAACGTTTAAATCAACTAGGCGCATGGCGCGCGCCCAATTACGCACGTCAGATTGGTGCGCCGGATTTATCGCCCGGACAGAATCGGCGGCTTCTAAGTACTCGGCTTTTTTGGGTAGTTCGATTTTCATGGTGTCTATTCCTTTTTTGGTTCGGTTCGGGTTATAGGTCGGTGCTGTTGCCGGGTTCGGTTTCGGCATACTGAATCAACGCCTCGCGAATGGTCCGCTCGCCGACGATTTCGTTAAACGTGTTGCGCTGCCATGAATCGAGCGCGCAGTAGGCGCTAAACAATTCGCGCATCGCCCGGTCCAATTGTGGCGCGCGGGTATCGGCGATTCCTTTCGAGACTAAGAAACTTTCGTATCGTGTTTGCATTTTCCTTTTTCCTTACTGGTTGTTTATACAGTGCGCCGCCACCCGTTGGCCGCGCTGGGGATTTTATACAGGACCAAATTGACAATGTAAACACGGCCGCGTCCTTTATACGCAAAAAAAACCGGGACCGATTGCCGGGACCGATTCCGCGCCGCGCGCCCTCATTCTGGCCGGCGTCCCGATTCCCGGCCGATTGCCGAACCATTGCCGGCCATCCCCTACCCATTGCCGGCCATCCCCTACCCATTGCCGGCGATTCTCTCACCCGGTCCGCCATTCCCGGCCGATTGCCTACTCATTGCCGGCGATCCCGCCGGATTTGCCGCGATTCTCCCCGATTTCGGCCGATTTCGACCGATTGCCGCCGATGCATGCCGCCGGACCTCAAATCAGCCCATTTCGACCCGAAACAGCGCTCCGTGGGATAGTAAAGTAGCTCCGTGGGATAGTAAGCAGCAAAACAGCACTCCGTGGGATAGTAAATGACCTCCGTGGGATAGCCTTTGTGCCAGGAATGGGCCGCGCCTGGCCGCTGGATGCTCCGTGGGATAGTAAAGGCCAAAAGTAGCACCGTGGGATAGTAAATACCCCTTCGTGGGATAGTAAAGTAGCTCCGTGGGATAGCCTCTACTAAGCTCTGCGCGTCCTCTCTGCCTGCTTCAACGCCTTGTTGAACTCGAACATGATGCGCTTGCGAGCGTATCCATAAGCGATGTCACGGGCCGGGAACAGCCTTCTGATAGGTCTGCTCTTGTTACCAGTGGTGAAGATCTTCTTCAGCTTCGTGCCGCCCTTCTTGCGCTTCACGCCCACCCGTTCATATAGTCCAAGGAACTTATCGGTCTTGGGTTTGCCGGCAGGGAATCCGTAGAAGTATCTATCTTTGTTCGCGCGATACTTGGCGTATGCATCTGCCCTGATGTTGCCGTGCTTATTGATAGCGCCTCTGGGAGTGTTCTTCGTAGGCTGCAGCAGGTTGGTTCTACCAGGCTTGTCTGGTGGCAATACGGTTCCGCCTTCAATGATGTTTTCCAGGTAACGTCGCTTCATACCACCGCCACCGCTACTCGGGTCTTTGGACCCCGTAACAGATGTCCTGGTGCCAGCTAACTCTGCGAACACAGTGGCCTGCAGATTCTTCTTCGTAGACTTAACGTATTGAAAGCCTTGTTTAGTAAATCGCTCCGCCCCACCCTTTAGATACTTGTCTACCTGCCGACGAAGTTCGCCCTTACCGCCCTGACCTACCGCGATCTGGAACGCCAACTTGTTTAGCGCGACTGAAGCGGCAAAGGGTATCTGGTCGTTGTGGATAACGCTGAGTTTCTTGATTGCTTGGTCGATATCGAACTTTGCGAACCTAAGTTGACTAGGCGTGCCAGGCGTCAAATGTGGAGTCAGCTTGTTCATACCGGGTCGTTGAAGTCCAGTTCGCTGTACTCAACCTGCAGGTATTCGGTAATCGAAGATAGCGCGTGGCATGTGCAACTGCACTCTGAGCAGATCAGCATGAGGTGTATGTCCACTATCCACTGGGAGTTGCCACAGTCTGGGCAACTAAGCACAACGTGCTCAGTGGGCCTTGTCGGGAAGTCAATGATGTCAGCCATGTCGGCTCCTTGTCTTTGAGCCGATAATGACTGTGGACCGCTCCACGGGCTAGTCGTTTTCTGTGGATAGGTCAGTGACTACTAACACTGGGCTGATGCACTTAGGGCACCGAGCCAGGAGATGGTCACTGCGGTAGCTGTAACCGCATGAAGCGCAATCTATTTGGAAGCGTACATCTCGCGTAACATTCTCACGCCATCTTCCCCCAGCTTCGCGCTTACCTGACTTGGTAGTGTGTTGTTGTTCAAATCGTTGTTTTGCTGCGTACTTGCCCATCTTGTCCATTGGTCGATTGCCCTCATTCTCTCAACTATTTCGTCACTCAATTCCTGCATCAATCTGTTCGCCCTTAACCTTTCGTCGGTAGATGTTGTCCACCCACCATGTGAATTCGTACTCGTCCATCGTTCCTTTCATCATGTTGACGCTGTACGCCACAATCTGAATGTTCTTCTTTGTGTATCCTAGCTGCGGACTGATTCTGTCGATTGAGCAGTTGAATGATTTTGCTCCACCGCCGTCTCGGTAATGGGTTAACACCACCCCACTTAGCGCGCATCGTCCGTCCTGTTTGTTATATATCTCAACGAAATCGTCCGCTGTCACGCTCCAATCGAACCCCTGCTTCTTACGATTGTGTCCTAAGCTCGAATAAAGTTTTTTGAGGTAGGCGGACACGTCACTGTTGACCTTGGCGTACATCGCCTCTCGCCGGCACTTACTGCAGCTTGCTACCTTTGAGCCGCGCTTTTGTGGCTCGAACCGGGCTTCTGATAAATGCTCTTTGCAAAGACGGCAAAATATGGTCTGCCCCTGGTCATCGTTGCTCGTCTCTTTCTCAGGCCGACCTTTCCCTAGCCCTGTTTGAAAGCTCATGTATGTATGCCTCGTAGTCCAAACCAAACTTCTTATCGAACCATTTCGCCCAAGTATACTTGCCCGAGGGGACCATCGCTCTCTTCTTTCTGTTTGCATAGATCTCGCGTGCCATGCAGCACACTAGATACTCGTGATCTGAATCAAAGTCCTCTCGTCCCAAGCTCATCCAGGCACTCCTTGTATTCTTGTTCTAGCCTTAGCAATTCATCGACCGTGAGAGGCTTAGAGTCGCGCGCCTTCCCCTGTAGCCACTCCACTGTCTCTCTGCCATAGGTGTCTATCATGTGCAGTGTGTATTCCATTAGCGCGCCGTGACGGAAGGTGTTGCAGCCGGCGCACTGAGGCCAGATGTTCTCCTCTATAAAATAGACCGCATCGTAGGTCTTGGGTATGAAGTGACCGGCATGCATTTGACGCCAATGCTTCTTTGCCTTGCAGGTTGTGCATTGGACCATGCCGTCAGCATCGGCGTGCTTGCGACGTATGTACTCGCTGCAGATGCGCCAGGCGCGATTGCGAACCGTCTTCTTGGTTGGCTTGCGGCTCCTGGGCTGTGTTGCTTTAGCGGCCATGAATCATCCTAGACTTGGTTAACAGGGTGTTTAGTTCACTCAACCGCCTGGTGGCCTTGCTGCGCTCTTCACCATCATCCAGGTTGAGACCAAGGCCGGCTAACCGGCTTGGCCCCTTCCCGCCCCACGCGATATCGATATTGAATAGCTCGGACTCTGTCCGTCTAATCGCCGCCTCAATCATTCGTGGTTTCGCTATGAAGTTGACGTTATCCATTGACGGCCTTGATTGGCTTATGCATAGCTACACACTTAACGCACTTGGACTGGCCTGGGTGAGACACGTTGGCGAAAGCAGACATTGGTTTCCAATTCCTGCAGATACCGCACTGGCTCACACCATCTTTCATCGACTCGGACCTGATTGCGTAGTCGTATTGGGTTACCTCGTTACCCTTGGCTAACCACTCCTTCACCAATCGGCTGGAGTTCTCGCGCAGCTTGCGCTTTTCTTCTGGTATCGAAGACATCATGCTGCCGATCTCCCGCTTCCCATCACCTCGTCAATCACGGACTTGCCAAGTGTGCCGCGCATATAGGTCTGTTCCTCAGTTTGCCAGAACCTATTTATAGCAGCATCTACGAGCTTTTCCATCCACTGTGGGGCGTCCTCCGGCATGGTTACCTCCAGGGGCTTGCCCTCAAGGTACATGCCGTGGAAGTCCACACCGAGCTTATGCTCCAGCATCCTGTCTGCCATGATGCATAACTCGTTCAGTTCACGCTCTCTGTCGCCACGCTTCGAGACCATGCCTTCGGACTTCTTCGGTGAGAAGGCGTAGACCTCCTTCGTTATCTCAGCGATGTCTGGGAAGAACTGGTTTTTAGCCAGCAGCCGGCCTAGAGCCTCGATGAGTTGCACCTGCGTGAATCGACTCAGCTCCTGGTAGTAGATGTCTTCCAGTACCGGCCAATCCTTCCTTTTGTTTGGCTTGTATGCCAACCACTGCTTAAAGCAGTCTCTAAATATCTGTCTATCCATGAGTTCCCCCTCATTCCTCAGTTTGTTTTGGTGCCATTTCCTTTTCGATAATTACATCAATCACTTCGAGCAGTTTGCCAAGTGCTGTGGTGTCGCCGGTCTTTGACCATTTCACGACGTATTCCACGGCTTTGCCCTTGGCGTAGCTGAGTTCATTAGCGACGGAGTAATCAGTGTAACGAATCGGTCCTGGCGGGTTTGCTTCCATCTCCAAAATGAACTGCGCGTACTGGCGAGCCTTACGCAGGTCATTGATTGGGTCTTTCTTCTCTCGGGTTATGTACTTGACGATGTTCGTCTCGCACGGCCCCAGATCGTTGCCAAGACAGAACTCTATGGGCTGGATAACCAGCCGCTCATAGTGATCACCGCCTACCTGCTTGTGCTTAAAATGGGATGTCATCTTCATATTCATCCTCTTTTGTTACTGGAGCGGGAGCGGGTTTGGCAGTCGGGTTATCGCCTTTCTTGTCTAGCAGTTCGACTTCGTTTGCTATGACTTCAGACCAAGTTCTCTTCTCGCCGTCCTTTTCGTATTGGCGGTTAGAGATTCGGCCAACGATGGCGATCTTGGACCCCTTCGAGCAATACTGCATGATGATTTCAGCAGTCTTGTTGAAGGCTGTCACGTTGTGCCAGGTGGATTCGTCTTTGCGGTCGCGGGTAGCAATGCTAAAAGTTACCACTGTGGTGCCATTAGCTGTTTGCTTCTGTTCCGGGTCTCTGCCCAGGTTACCAATCAAGAATGATTGATTCATGCGTTGCTCCTTATCTTTCTATTCTTCATCTTTAGCCCCCCCGCGTGGGGGGATATATTGAAGATGTACGGAAAAGCGTACTGCTTGTTATCCACACATCGTCAAATTCTTCACTCTAGAGCTACCGTCAGGACACACACCGTCCTGCGCCGGGTATAAGCACTCAACCCCTGACTCGCGTTTTAGGTTCCAGCTATGTGGCTGTCCCTTATGCCTAGTCCGTCAGGCGAACTGTCGGCGGTGCTCGCTACCGTGTCTCGTAGTCTCTGAAGGCTCCGGGCCATCCTTCAGCATCACACCCGCTTTAAAAAAAGGTTGGGCAGCCCAAGAGAAGGAAAGAAACTCTTGGGCCGCCCCTATCACAGCCCCAATGGAGGGGGAGAGGACTGTGGTAGTTACGCTGCATCATCCAGAAAACGCTCAATCTCTGCAACCCTGTTATCAGGAATACCCTGATTCCTCCACTTGCAGACCGCTTGCCTGGTGATGCCTAGAAACTTGGCAAGGTCGGTAAGCGATGCGTCTTTACGCACCAGCCGAACCTTAAACTCTATCCAATCTTCGTTGCTCATGGTGAGTATTAGGCCATAACAGGTTTGCATATGCAACTACTTGATGTATATTGGTTGCAAATGTTAACGGCGTAACAAACATGAGAATCCTAACCTGGGACTGTGACCGTCAGGGTTGCTATCACGAGAAGATGTGCCCCAAGCTCGGCGTGTTTGATGAATGCCTGCCGCCAAAGATGGGCATGAGCGATGTGGATGGGATAGTCGAAATCAACGGTCGCTTTCTCTTGGTGGAATGGAAGTCGTTCCAGGGCGATATACCTGCTGGTCAGCGTATAATGTTCCAGCGACTGACTGAGATAGACAAAGCCATCACCGTCCTGGTGGTGGTCGGAGACCCACAACTAATGACGGTCCACGGATATCGCAAGATCTGGGGGGGCGAGGTTTTCCCTGCTGTCATGACAGATCTTGATGGCTTGAAAGTTAAGATAAAGGCGTGGGCCGATCTGGCTTATGCATCGAGGTTCAAATGATAGAAGAAACGAGAGAATACTCCTGCGCGGTTTGCAAAGAGGACACTATGTTCATCTTTTTGGAAGCCGAGCGGGGTGATAGGGACCATCCAGGCTGGGAAGCCTGCTGGCAATGCTTAACGTGCAACGAGTACGCAATAGACTTATGGGAGATAGATAATGACTGATGGAATCGTGAACATCCGGGGCAAGGAATACAAGACCGTTGCTCTACGGGTTGCTGAGTTTAGAAGCAAGCACCCGATATCGGAAGGCTGGGGCATTGTGACCGAAGCCACTGAACTAAACGAGGTTATCAAGGTGAAAGCCTGCGTGATCTCACCGGAAGGCAAGGTGGTCGCCACTGGGCATGCTGAAGAGCGCCGTGGAAGCAATAACATCAACAAGACCAACGCCATTGAGAACTGCGAGACCGGCGCTATCGGACGCGCACTGAGCGCATGCGGCTTTGCCGGCGAGGAGTTTGCCAGTGCCGAAGAGATGCAGCGCGTCGAAGAGCCTACACCCGCAGCCCCAGTTGACGTAATTGCGGAGATAAAGAAGCTGGCTGAGACCAAACAGGTCAATCTAGACAAGGTGACTGCAGCTTACGGCGTCACTGACATCCACGCGCTCAATGCGGACCAGGCAAAGAATGCAATCAAGCGTTTAGGTTCTAAATAATGGAGCAGGGTAGCCAAGAATGGCACATGGCGCGCCTGGGTAAGCTGACCGGCTCCAGGTGCCATGATGCCGTAGCCAAGACCAAAAACGGCTACAGCATGTCTCGCAAACGCTACATGGACGAACTGATGGAGCAGCGCCTGACCGGCGTTCCATCAGAGAACTTCGTGAGCAAGGATATGCAGTGGGGCACGGAGACCGAGCCTCACGCACGCGCCAGGTACGAGTTTGAATACATGGTCGATGTTGTAGAGGTTGGAAGCATCCCCCATCCTACCATTGAGAACGCCAGTGCCTCGCCCGATGGCCTAGTTGGTGAGAAGGGTTTGATTGAAATCAAGTGCCCACGCACCACCACCATGATTAACACTGTATTGAGCAACGCCATACCGGATAACTACGTCACGCAGATGAACTGGCAGCTAGCCTGTACGCAGCGTGACTGGTGTGACTTCGTGATGTTTGACCCGAGACTGCCGGTAGAGAATCAGATATGGATTGTGCGGCACGTCCCGGAGCCAGGTGTTATCGATGAGCTTGAAGGTGAGGTTAGGCTGTTCTTGGAGCAGCTAGATGAACGTATGTCGGAGTTCTTAGGGATATTAAGTGGCGAGCAAGCAAGCTAACAGAGAACGAAGGTTGGCGACAGCGCATGATGCCTATTGGATATTGAGCAACGGACAGATGTGCTGCGCCTCTTGCGGTCATGATGATATTGAGGTCTTAGAGATAGACCACATTAGCCCAATAAAACGAAAATCGAATGGGCTGAAAGAAATGGCTGGTGATAACTTGAGGCGATGGGTTGTTAAAGAGCATAGGGCTGGGACAAACGTAAGAGAAATCTGTCAGCTACTTTGCGCTAATTGTCACGTCAAAAAGACGAGGAGGGAAAGGGTTGAGATGGTTGAAGAGTCTTATAGACCGGAAAAGATAAGGCAGAACGAGCTATTCTAGTATGACCAAATAGCAGGGCTTGGCCGGTCATCGCACACATCCAGGTGTATGAACCGGCCGTCACCTTTCTGATTCACGCCAATCCTTTGTATCCCGGCCTGCTGGGCCAACTCTATCAGGCGTAACGCCTGACTCCCCTCCACAGCTATATCTATTGCTTTGCCGGTAGTATGCGCGCCAGGGGCACTCTTCTTTGCCTCTATGGGATGGTCGGGGCATCGGTATCCACTGGTGACTACGAAGGGGAATCCGGCCATCGCCCGGATGGAGTCCATAAGCTCCATGAAATCGCCATCGATGTTCTGCTTGCCGCAATGCTGGCACGCAAGCTCCGCATGGGTGAAGTACTTCACTTGTCTGCCTTGTGACTAGCCCCAAAGTAGAACGATACCACTGCCGATACTATGCCGCCCAGGTAACCTAGAACCAAATTGACAATAGCCTCGTTCTGTTCCGGCATCAGGGTGACCATGCTCACATAGCCACCAAAGAACAGGAACGCCAACATAGCTAAGACCTTAGGCGTCCAATCACCACTATTAGCTTGCCTAGCGTGCTGTATGTCGGCAGCTTCTAGCTCGAATATATCGACTTCCAATTCGGCCAGCCTGGTCTTGTACGCCAGGTCAGCCTTCTTGATTTCAGCCAGTTGTTCAGGGGACGCTTCACTAAGAGCTTTCTGTACTGCCTGTGGTTCCGCAGCGACACCGAGTACCTGGGCAAGCACTTTGCCGGCACCACCACCAACTGGTCCACCGATAGCGGCTCCAATGGTTGGTGCAACAGCGCCTACGATTCCTTTGATAGCATCCCACTTCATAGTTATTCCTCTATTATCTCGGCTTCTTCTGGTTCCATCTCAGCCTTAATTTGCTGGGCGTGGAACCTGATGGACTGCTCGGCCTCCTGCTGACGCAAGATAAGCTCGACAACCTCATTTCTCAGCACCCCGATGCGCCCGGCTCGGATCTTAGCGTCTTCACTAAGGTCTTCTTCAGTGTATTCAATTTCGTCTATGGTAATCATGCGGTTCTCCGTTGATGAGCCTATAGTTTACTTTGTCAGCCCTTCAAGTCCAAACTAAATCAGGACGTAGCCCACCAGATCACCAAAGCGATTGCGATGGGCACCAAGCCAAGCACGATAGAAATGGCGATCAGTATTTCAATCATCTGCTTGCGCTGTTTCTTCTTGAGCGCCTCTAGTCGTTTGACCTCCTCCTGACGCGCCTTCCTCGCCTCTGCCATCTTGCGCTGCATGTCATCCCAGAGGTCAGTTCGGTTCAAGGACAAGAATAAATCCTTCATCCTCTGGCGCGACTGACGAACCATCTCCTCTGCCATCACCGCCTTCGCAGCTTCGGCTTCGCTGATTATCCTTTTTGAGTTCTTGGCTTTTTGCAGGTCATATTCTGCCGCTCCCATGCGGCCTATGAACGTCCCTAGCGCCTCGATATTGTTAGCCGCGCCAGCCGCCATCTCTAGCGTCTTGCACGCCGCCGTCACCGCTGCAACAGCCTCAAGAATCACTGGAGCTGACTGACAACGACAGTAACGACGCCAGTGACCGCAGACGCAACCACCAACCACGCCAGACGCTCCCAGCGCGCAGCGTGAGCATCCGCGACCTTTCGCAGATTCCGTAGCTCAGTCAAAGCCTCACCCCACCGTTGGGCACATTCGGCCTCGTGCTTGGCGATCTTCTCTAATGCCTGCTCGGCTCTCTCACTCACCAAGGAACCCCGTCAGCGGTGGCGGGAGTGATCTGCCCGTCAATGTTAGCCTGTAGTGATGCTTCAATGTTGCTCTGCCAGTCATCACTTTGACCCCACACCCATCCTAGAACGTCTGACTCAGTCAGTGCGTCATAAGCGATGTAGCCTTCAGAAGAAGGGTCTGGCGTGAAGCCTTGCGTACCGTAGGCAGAAGCACTGTAGGTCACAGCGTCATCGCCAGTGCCTTCTGTTTGCTCTGCTGTTACTCGCCAGTGAGCCACAATGACCCCACCAGCAAGGTCGCCAATCAGGTCGCGTTCAAGGGTTTCAATAGTCCATGTGAAAGTAGCCATCAAGGTGTCTCCGTCTGTGCTGCGTTGTAGGCTGCTATAGCTTCTGTGGTGTGAAAGGTATTGCACATAGCCTGAACTTCTGTGCTTTCACCTGACCAATCGTCTGCTGGTGATACAACGTGGCGATGAAAAGATTTGCTGATCTCTTCACCGTCTCTGCTGATGATAGTAGCTGTACGGACTTGAATAGCTTTCCAGCCTCCGCAATCTACTACTTCAATCTTGTCTTCTACTGATGTTTCTGAAAGTGCCATATTTTATCTCCTTGTATGGACTGTCTGCGCCTACCATCCGATAGGCGTATGGTTGTTTTAACTGGTCATAAATTGAACTGTAATCCGACAGTCAAAATTGTTGGAGATATTACTGGGGGTAACGAAAATATCCGCATCCCCGGAAACAGAAGTGCGTTGATATAACCTAAGATGATCATTGCCTTCAAAAGGCATTGCCTCAACACCGTAATGCGACCCGGTGAAATTGCTCATAAATCCCACTATACTGCTGCCTTGCACGTTTGTTGTTCCAAGAACATGACTTACAGTAAACGGTAGGCTTATATAACACTGACCAGTTGTAGCTGTGCCATTACTTGTGAGTGTAACGCGCAAAAACGCAGTCACGAGCCTACCAACTTTTGTGTATGCACCTTCTCTATTACTATAAGTAATGCCTGTAGTTACCCCTCCAAAACTTAAAGTAGGAGTCCACGTCCCTTCTTCATAGTCATCCAGCTTATTGGCTGAACCTGTGCCGCCTAAGTATGCACCGCCTGACAGGTAGAGGTTCTTAAACTTAGAGCCTGCAGCACCTAAGTCGATTTCTCCTGATGATGCAGAGCCGTTCTCCAAAGGATAGAGGCCAGTAGCTTGGAAGCGGATGCCTGAGTGATTAGCACCGCCGTTGATGTTTAAGTCATTAGAAGCAGCACCAATACTACCTACGATTGTGCCGTCTTTGCGGAATCTAAGTATTTCACCGTCACTTGTGTCTCTATTTAA
>ERZ802830.3832-NODE-3832-length-12403-cov-7.50834_pt1 | contig 12403 bp, 10 predicted proteins | sample MGYA00345654_ERZ802830 | MGnify/ENA primary metagenome ERZ802830 (study PRJEB30503, sample SAMEA104212375) | marine metagenome | biome: Westerlies Biome; feature: [SRF] surface water layer (ENVO:00010504) within the epipelagic zone...; material: water... | reverse complement strand
GGACATTTTAGAGAAGAATATGCTACCAAAGAAGGAGAAGCTAAAAGAGATGACAAGAAATTTAATTTTGTTTCTGCATGGGAATATAAAGGAGAACCATCAGAAGCTAAACTTCATAAAGAGAAATTAGAATTTGAAAATATTGAAGTAAAAGTAAGATCCTATAAATAACATAAAGATGAATTTAACACTTAAAATTTGGAGACAAAAAAGTAATACTGATAAAGGATCCTTAGAAACTTATCCTATTAGTGATGTGTCAGAGGACATGTCTTTTTTAGAAATGTTAGACGTCTTAAATGAAGAATTAATTGAAAAGGCAATAGATCCAGTTGCATTTGACCATGACTGCAGAGAGGGAATATGTGGAATGTGTTCACTTTATATAAATGGTGAAGCCCATGGTCCTGATAGAAGAGTAACAACTTGTCAGCTTCATATGAGAAAATTTAAGGATGGTGATACTATATTTATTGAGCCATTTAGAGCCAATGCATTTCCTATTATCAAAGATCTTGTAGTTGATAGATCTGCTTTTGACAGAATACAACAGTCTGGAGGTTTTGTTTCTGTAAATACTTCAGGAAATACTCAAGACGCTAACAGTATTCCTATTCCAAAAGATGATGCTGATATTGCTTTTGATGCTGCTACATGTATTGGATGTGGAGCGTGCGTAGCGTCATGTAAAAATTCATCAGCTATGCTTTTTGTTTCTGCTAAAGTTTCACAGTTCTCACTATTACCCCAAGGACAGGTAGAGGCAAAAGAAAGAGTTATTAATATGGTTAATAAGATGGATGAAGAGGGTTTCGGGAATTGTACCAACACTGGAGCTTGTGAAGTAGAGTGTCCCAAAGGAATTTCTCTAGACAATATTTCAAGGATGAATAGAGAATTTATTTCAGCTAATATTAAAAAATAGTCTTCCTTTTGTATTAATTTCCTATTTGGGCTTTAATTATTTTTTCCACCATCCCCCTATAATATTCAAAATCCCATCGAACTTCTTTTTTAATATAGTCATAATAAGCAATTGAAATGGGTTCTGTTTTAAGAAAGGTTACATTATCATTTTTAGAATCATGAAATAGTGTAATTTCAGCCTTGAGCTTGTGCTTATTTTTATTTTCTGGAATGTCTATTGCATCTATAATAAAATGCTTTGAAACATAACTCTCTTTTGAAAATACAAACTTATAAATTCCTCTGTTGTTAATGATTTTTTTTACTTTATTTCCTTTTAATTTAAAATTTTGTAACTCAACATTGTTTCTGTAAATTTTTATGGAGCAATTTTTTAAATTTCCATACCTATTTTCAATTGGAATCAGATTAATTTTCAACTTTATTTTTATGTTTTTTTGAGAATGGATTCCCGTACTTGTTATAACTAATATTAATAAAGTTAAAAGCCTAAGAGATTTCATCAATAGAGTAAATCATATTCTAATCTAAATATATTCTATAATTGATTTCAAAATATTTAAAATCAATATTTAAATTAAGAGAAAGAAGTTTAAAAGATTTTACTCGCAATATTTTTTACGGATTCACCTTTACCCATAGTATAGAAATGAAGAACAGGGACACCTGCTTTTACTAATTCTTTGGACTGAATTGTAGACCATTCAATCCCCACTTTTTTTACTTCATCGTTGGTTTTACATTTTTCCAATTCATTAGAAAACTCCTCTGGAAAGTTGGTGTTAAAAAACTTAGGAATAAAAGTTAGATGACGAAGGTTGGTTATTGGTTTTAAACCAGGTATTATAGGAACCGTAATTCCTATCTCTCTACATTTTTTTTCAAATTCAAAAAACTTTTTATTATCGTAGAAAAGCTGAGTAACAATAAATTCCATCCCAGCATCTACTTTTTCTTTAAGATGCTTAAGATCACTTTTTAGATTCATTGCTTCGAAGTGTTTCTCCGGGTAACCAGCACCACCAATACAAAAATTTGAAGGACTATTTTTGGTTTCTTCATATAAGTATTGACCATTATTCATGTCGTTTATTTGTTTAATGAGGTCAATAGCAAATTTGTTTCCACCATCTGTAGGAACAAAGGCAGACTCGTTTTTCATAGGATCACCTCGAAGAGCTAGAATATTATCAACCCCTAAAAATTTTAGGTCTATTAATGCACTCTCGGTATCCTCTTTTGTGAAACCTCCACATATTATGTGAGGAATAGCATCTACTTTATATCGATTCATTAAAGCTGCACATATTCCAACTGTACCAGGTCTTTTTCTGACAGAAACTTTTTTAAGAAGTCCATTACCCATTTTTTTATAATCGTATTCTTCTCTATGATAGGTTACGTTTATAAAAGGAGGATTAAATTCCATTAAAGGATCTATTCCTTCACAAATGTCTTCAATTCCTTTTCCTTTTAAGGGAGGGATTATTTCAAAAGAGAAAATAGTTTTATTACTATTTTTTATATAATCTACAACTTTCATTTGGGGCACAAAATAAACTCTTAATACCAACAAAACCAAAATTATTATTGGATATGGATTGTTATTTGTTAAACAATTTTGTTCTGTTTAAGGATTTTAGTTCTATAATATGCATATCAAGCTAAGTATCTAATATTTTAAATACTACATTTGTTTCGAATGAAAAACATTAGAAACTTTTGCATTATAGCTCATATTGATCATGGTAAAAGTACTTTAGCTGACAGGTTATTACAGACTACAGGAACCATTTCAGATAGAGAGATGAAAGATCAGGCTTTAGACGATATGGATATAGAAAGGGAGCGTGGTATTACTATTAAAAGCCATGCTATTCAGATGGATTATATTCATGAGGGTCAACCATTCAAGTTAAACTTAATTGATACTCCAGGACATGTAGATTTTTCTTATGAAGTTTCAAGATCAATTGCTGCGTGTGAAGGAGCCCTATTGATTGTTGATGCATCCCAAGGAATTGAAGCTCAAACAATTTCTAATCTATACTTAGCAATTGAAAATGATTTAGAGATTATCCCCATTTTAAATAAAATGGATTTACCTGGCGCTATGCCAGAAGAAGTTACGGATCAAATTATTGATCTTATTGGTTGCTCTGAAGATGATGTAATTCAAGCAAGTGGAAAAACAGGTCTTGGCATAGATACCATAATAGAAAGAATAATTAATAAAATTCCTGCCCCTAAAGGAAATGACAATGAACCATTACAAGCTATGATTTTTGACTCTGTTTTCAACCCATTTAGGGGAATCATTGCTTATTTTAGAGTTTTTAATGGAGTCATCAAAAAAGGTCAAGAGGTGAAGTTTTTTAATACTGGAAAAACTTATGATGCTGATGAAATTGGTGTTTTAAAAATGGATTTAAATCCAAAAAAAGAATTAGGTTCTGGCGATGTTGGATATATTATTAGTGGAGTTAAGAAAGCAAATGAAGTAAAGGTTGGTGACACTATTACCTCAATTTCAAACCCATGTAAAGAAGCAATAAAAGGGTTTGAAGACGTCAAACCAATGGTATTTGCTGGAATTTACCCAGTTGAAACGGATGATTATGAAGAACTAAGAAATTCAATGGAAAAGCTTCAGCTTAATGATGCTTCATTGGTTTTTGAACCTGAATCATCAGCTGCTTTAGGCTTTGGATTTAGGTGTGGTTTTTTAGGAATGCTTCATATGGAAATTATTCAAGAAAGGTTGGAAAGAGAATTTAATATGACTGTAATTACCACAGTTCCTAATGTTTCTTACAATGTTTTTATGAAAAAAGATTTACAAGAACTTAAAGTTAACAACCCATCTGAACTTCCAGATCCTTCTAAAATGGAGTGGATTGAGGAACCTTATATAAAAGCTCAAGTAATCACCAAAACTGATTATGTTGGAGCTGTGATGAATTTGTGTATAGAAAAAAGAGGAGACCTTACTAACCAAGTTTATTTAACACAAAATAGAGTGGAGCTTTCCTTTCAGATGCCTCTTTCAGAAATAGTGTTTGATTTTTATGATAGATTAAAATCTGTTAGTAGAGGATATGCTTCTTTCGATTATTCCCCAACTGGATACAATAAATCAGATTTGATAAAATTAGATATTCTTTTGAATGCAGAACAGGTTGATGCCTTATCAGCCTTGGTCCACCGTTCAAATGCATTTAGTTTAGGAAAAAAAATATGCTTAAAGTTGAAAGAGTTGATTCCGCGTCAGCAATTTGAGATACCTATTCAAGCAGCAATTGGAGCAAAAATAGTTGCAAGAGAAACCATAAAGGCACTTAGGAAAGATGTTACTGCTAAATGTTATGGAGGAGATATTACTAGAAAAAGAAAATTATTAGAAAAACAAAAAGCTGGTAAAAAGAGAATGAGACAAGTAGGCAGAGTTGAAGTTCCACAAGAAGCATTTTTAGCAGTTTTAAAATTAGATTAAAAGAAAGCCCTCATTTGCATGCTGCCTGTATGAATCGCTTTATTTTCTTCAGACTTTCTTCCATTATAGCTTACGGAAAGTTGAACATTATTAGACATTTTTTTCTGAAAACTAATTTTCCAAGTCATATTACTTCCAGTTTGTAATCCTTCAAGCATTTCAAATCCAATAGTGCTATTACTTTCTCCATTATAATTTATATTTACAAAGTGTAGTTCAGCATTAAAAAGCCCCTTATCTCTTTTACTTCTTCTTAATTCAATTCCTAAATCTTTTAAAAATGCTTTTTCATTTCCATATTCTATACTGTTACTTTTTTCAGAGTATCTAGTCTTTAATGCAATTCTAAACATTGTATTAGGTTGAAAAGATACCCTATTAAAAATCTCTTTATTCTCAATGTTAAAATTTCTGTTTTGCATATAGGTAGAGTTATTGCTTTTAAGTTCTTTACTAAATTGACTATTTAACATAAATGATTTGTTCAAATTCCAACGTAATTTTAATTGATCTTTATTATTAGATCTAAAATCAGTACCGTTGATTAATAAATTTTTATTAGCAAAAAGTTGTGTGACTAACTCAACGCTGTATTTAGGATTTGAACGATTAAAAAACAAACTATTTCTCAAACTATTGGACATCTGTTGAATAATTGGATTATCTGAATTAACTAATGGATTCACTAAAGTTCTAATATCCAAATCATCGGTTTTCTTTTGAGTATTCAACGCTGTTTGATTATAGAATTTATTGAAAAGTTTTTCAATTAAGGATTTCCCTTTTACTATTTTTCGAAAGTCTATATTTATATTTTGATTGTACTGAAAATTATAAATTTTAATGTAACTATTGTTTGGTGTAAAAACTCTGATGTAGCTTGCTTGATCTGTAAAAGCAGCTATCTCAAATTCATTTAATTCTTTAATATCATTTTCATTATAATCATTCCAAGTATAAACTCCTTGACCTGCTGGAACCTCTAAATAAATGAATTCTTTTTGCAATTCTAGTCCTGAACCTAACTCTAAAAAAGAATTACTATTGATTCCTCCTTTTAATAGTTTAATATGATAATTTAAACGACTTGCTAGGGAGTTCTCTGGCAATATAGTGGTGAGACTTGTATCTAGAATTTGAAGTATTCTATAAGCAAGTGAATAATTTAGTTGAAAGTTGCTTTTATCCACGATTCCTATTTTAAACCCAGGACTGATTGCTTTTGTAGCTCTTTTTAAAATGGTTTGATATTTAAACCAATCGTATCTCTCTTGGTAAAAAAATTGTATTTTATTTTTATTAGAGTCTAAATTCTCAATGTAAAATTTCCAATCATAAAAACGGTAGCTATTGTTAGAAAGTGAATCATTGTTATAAAATTTATTATTTTCATTAATATCTATAAATCCTAATTTAAAATTATTTACAGGAATATAAAGGTTAGTATTATGTCTTAAAAAAGTAGTTTTAAAAACACCATTAGAGTTTAATAAACTTCCATTAAAGTCTAAATAGACTTTTTTATTCCATTTTATTTTCAAATCATTTTTATAACCATTAAAATCATTTTTTATCCAAAAAGAGTTTAACCCATATTGAAATAGTCCATTTTCGAAATGCTTTAAATTTATTTTTGCTGAACTCAAAACTTGATCTTCATTTATAATCAATTGCTGAATATTCCAATTTCTTTCAAATTCTACTTCACGAAATCTTTCAATTCTCTCATAATTTTTGGAAATACTTTCAATTTTATAAGACTGATTAATAAGCCAGTTTGAGTTTAATTCCTTTTTAGATTCATAATTTATTAACCCTGCAAATCCAACATTATCATTATTATTTATTTTAGAAAAGGTATTTAAATCCATGTTTGAGCTACTTATTTCATATTTTAAAGAACTTGAAGACCAATTTGTCTTTCCTCCAACACTTAATATTTGTCTTTTTTTAGGAGTTACCAACTTCTTTATGGGACTATAATTCCCATTTTTTAAAATAACTGAATTTGATATGGTATCAGGAGCCACCCATTCATAAACTCTTCCTAAAGCATTATTCTCTTTAATTACATAATTACCATTTCCTTGGCCAACATTACTGAACGTAAGTTGATAAACTCCCAATTGATCATCTATAGAATAATTAAATATTTCATAGCCAAGAGAATCTAATTTTTCATACATATTAGAATTTTCATTAAATCCAATACTGTCAATACCAGATCCAGTAGCCATTTCAATATTGTCACCAATGCTCTCAAGTCTTAAACGATCAACTAAATCAAAATCTTGTTGTAATGGTTGATTTTTACTGTCTTGTTCTGCATAAGCATAAATGTAAAATGAAGATCTATTTTTTTCAAATAATGTTGAGGATTGTAAAAGCGATCTGGCATAGTTTTTATCACTGTATTGGAACTCAACTATAATTCTTTTATCTTTTGTAATTAATTTTTTTGCAGTAAAACTTATTTCTGCTGTGTTATAGTCAATTATATAATCATTATTTTGGCCTCTTTTGAGTAAGGTTCCATCTATGTAAACATTTTCAGTTCCACTTAATACAATAATAAAACTTTCATTCTCATTTCCAAAAAGTCTGTAAGGACCCTGATTTCCTTCAATTCCTTGAATCACGTTTCTTCCGAATTTACCTTTACTTATTGAAGCACTATTTTCTGTATTGATATTAATATTTTCATTTTCTTTTATTTTATTTTTCAAATGAATTCCTTGTCCTCTTTTTTTATATTTCAGGAAATATCCGTCTTTATTTTTTACCCAAAAATCTCCAGCAGTTAATTTCCATTTTTCTTCAGAAACCTGAATAAATACTTTGTCAAAATCTTGTAATTGTTGGGTATTTCCTTGAGGTTGAATGGGAATATTATCATCTGTCACTGATGCTAAAATTTTCATAGTAGGGGAAATCATTCCTGACAATTGAAGATTAAGATTAGAATTAAGTGAAAAGTCTTGATTATTCCCAACCATTAATCCTCTCGAAAGACTTCCAGTTCTGTTCAAGTTGGTACCTTGAAATATACTTGTTTTATTTTTGGAGTTAGAAATTTCTATGGGTTCATAAAATAGGTTTTGATGATTTGTTCTATTCAAAGAAATGGGATGCAATAAATATTTTTTATTAAAATCAATAAGCAGCCTATGATATTTAAAAACTAAGGTGTCATTAGGTATTTCATTAAAAATTATTTTTCCTTTAGCTGCGTTTAATTGATATTCAAATGGCTGTAATTCAGCTATATTATTAAAAACCTTAAAAGTTCTTGGATTTATTGAACTAGAGTCAATTGATAAAGTATCTGTATTTACAAATATTTTTTTGGTTATGATTGAAAAATCAAAATTTTGACCATAATTAACATTACAGATAATGCAAAAGACAAGTCCTACAATTTTATTTTTAATCATTGTAATTCAAAATGAAATAAGGGAATACTTCTTTTAGAAAACGTAAGATATATAGATTTGTTTTTAAGTAATTATATTTTAGGTTGATTTTTATTAAATTTTGCGTTGAGTTTTAAGAGAACATTGTTTATAAGTAAAAGGAATATGTGATTTATTTATTGAATTTGGAGCCATTTTTGTTTTAGAATAATCTACAATGAAAAAGATTTTCATATATATACTTATTTTCTCCGTTTTTTTTCAAGGATGTGTTCCAGCAAGAAAGTTTGAAGAAATTTCAGAAAAGCAAGAGATATGCGCTGGTGAGTTAAAAACTCTAAAGTCGTTAAAAACAGAACTTCAAACAGAAAATACTGAATTAGAATCTGAAAATCAGCAATTAAAAGAACTTACTAGTAGGTTAATTAAGGATACAACTATTCTAGGAAAGTCTTTGAGGATGAAGGAAAAGCAATATGATAAAATTGATATGCTTAATAAAAGAATTCAAGATCAATTAGAAATTTTGCAAGAGGGACAGTCAATTGAAAAACAAAGATTAATTGCAGATCTTGAAAAAAGAAAATCTGATTTATTAATTCTTGAAGACCAACAAAGAGCTTTTGAAATTGAATTAAATAATAAAAAGCAGCAACTAGAAGACATGTCAATTGAACTTCAAAAAAGAGAACAGAGAGTTAATGAATTAGAAGAAATTATCGCCAATAAAGATGCTATTGTAAGAGCTCTAAAAGAAAAAGTTGCCAATGCACTTCTTGGTTTTAGAGACAAAGGTCTTTCTGTAATTGAAAAAGATGGAAAAGTGTATATTAGTATGGATGCTAAATTATTATTTGCTTCTGGAAGTACAAAAGTAGATTCTGAAGGCATTAAAGCACTTAAAGAATTAGCAAAAGTTTTAGAAGATCAAAAAGATTTGGAAATTTTAGTTGAAGGGCATACGGATACAGATAAAATGCGATCAAATTCTCACCCTGTAGATAATTGGGAGTTAAGTGTTCTTAGAGCTACTTCTGTAGTAAAAATAATGTTAGAAAACAGTAAAATGGACCCTACTACAGTAAGTGCCTCTGGAAGAAGTCAGTTTATTCCAATAGATACTGAAAATAAAGCAAAAAATAGACGAATTGAAGTGGTGCTTATTCCTGAACTTGACGAGTTATTTGAAATTATAAATAACTAACTAATTTTTAACTTTATAAAAATTCATTTCATCAACATATTTAAAAACTTCTGGAGTTAGTAGGTATCTAACATCTTTATTTTCTGAGATAGCTTTTCTAATAAAGCTTGATGAAATTTTCATAACAGGTGCTTCACATCTAATGATATTAGAATGTTTGATTATTGGAAAGCTTGTTTTTTCCTCCATTTTTTCTTGTTCAGTTAAAATTCGTGGATAAACATATAAGTAGTGTGATTTTAAGATTTCTTCATGATTTTTCCATTTTTTGAAAGAACGAAGGTTATCTTCTCCCATAATCAAGTTAAAATCATAATTTGGAAACTTTTCTTTTAGATGAGTTAAAGTGTAAATTGTATAAGAAGGCTTGGGTAAATTAAACTCCTCATCACAGGCTTTTAAATTGGGATTATCTTCAATTGCTATTCTAACCAGGTTTAACCTATGATAGTCTTTTAATAATGATTCCTTCTTTTTTAAAGGATTAAGTGGACTTACAACCAACCATACTTCATCTAAATTTGTATATCCAGTCATATAATTGGAAATAATTAAATGACCTACGTGGATGGGGTTAAATGTTCCAAAATATAAACCAATTTTTTTCATCAAATTTCTATAAATTCCTCAACAACTCCAATAATTTTTTTGGCAGCATCATTTAAATCATCATTTTCAATAATTCTATCAAAATGATTAATGTAATTCATTTCTTTTTTTGATTTTTCTATTCTTCCACTAATTGAAGCTTGATTTTCAGTATTTCTTTTCGCTAATCTTTGTGATAGAGCTTTTAAAGATGGAGGTTTGATAAAAATAGAAATTGCATTCTTGCCAAAATATTTTTTTAAAGAAATCCCTCCGAAAACATCAACATCAAAAATAACATGTTTTTCCATCTTCCAAATTTCATCAATTTCTTTTTTGAGTGTTCCATAAAAATGATTTTTATAAACCTCTTCCCATTCAATAAATGAGTTATTTTGAATTTGATTTTTAAATTCATCAGTTGTTAGAAAATAATAATCCTCTCCATTTTTTTCATTTGCTCTTGGATTACGACTACAAGCTGAAATAGAAAACTTTAAAGGAAGAGGTGTTTTTAAAAGTCTTTTGACAAGGGTTGTTTTACCAGCTCCTGAGGGCGCAGAAATTATGATTGCTTTTCCTCTAAAATTTCTTAAGGGGCTCATAGCACATTTAAAACTTGTTCTTTAATTTTTTCTAACTCATCTTTCATATTCACTACTATTTTTTGAATTGAAATATGGTTTGCTTTTGAACCTAATGTATTTATTTCTCTTCCCATTTCTTGAGTGATAAATCCAAGTTTTTTACCTGAGTTAGTTTCTTTTATAGATTTTTTAAAATGAAGACAATGTTCTTTCAATCTAACCTTTTCTTCAGTTAAATCAATTTTTTCTGAATAATAAATTAACTCTTGTTCTAATCTTTTTTCATCTATTTGATTTTTCAAGTTTAGTTCATCAATTGCCTTAAATAACTTTTCTTTTACTTTTGGTAATCTTTCTATTTCAAAATTGTTAACATCCAATAAGTCTTCTAAAATAGAGTTTAAATATTTATTGAGTTCTTTCTCTAGGGCAGAGCCTTCATTTATTCTAAACTTTTTTAAATCTTCACAAGCTTTCTCAACACAAGAAAGAACTAAACTTTTACTATTTTCATTAAGTATATCTTTAGAATGCTGAATAATTTCGGGAAGTTTTAATGCATATCCAATTAAATCTTTATCACTATTGTAGTTTAATTTTTCAGTAATTTCTTTCAATTCATTATGATACCCAATTATTTTTTCCTTGTTTAGCGAAGCAGTATTTGTCATGTTGATTTTTTCATAATGAATTATTAACTCTACTTTTCCTCTGATAACTTTTTCTTTTATTAGTTTTCTTATTGGCAGCTCTAAATCTTTAAATATATTAGGAAGTTTTAAAGATAAATCCAAGAATTTACTGTTTAATGATCTAATTTCAATATTGACATTAAAATGATCTAAAGTAACTTCAGACTTCCCAAAACCTGTCATAGATAGTGTCATAAGATTTTATTTTACTCAAAAGTAATGAATTGATTATTTATTAGTATTAATACTTACTAAATACACTCCTAAAAATATAAATGCAGAGCATATGATAACTGTTAGGTTAAGTTCTTCTCTTCCACTAAATACTGCAATAAAACTAGTTAATAATGGTTGTAAATAAATATAAGTACTTACAATGGTAGGACTAACATATTTAACACCATAAATGTTGAATAAATAACAAAGATATGTTGTGAAGAAAATTACAAATCCTATTTTTAAAATAATATCATTATTCATCTCCCAGTTTACCTCATTTATTTCATAAATGCCAAACGGTAAAACACCTAATAACCCAAAAGTAAAAACCCATTTAACGACTGTAATTGGGCTATATTTTGACATTAAAGGCTTAACAATAATTAGATATAGTCCAAAACATATTGCATTTAAAAAAATAAAAATATCACCACTTAGACCACTATTCCCGAATGAAGAATTATTATCTGATATTATATTTACAGCTCCTATTAGCCCAAGAATTATTCCAAAAACCTTAGAAAACTGAAGTTTTTCTTTTAAAATTATTAATGATAAAATACTTACAATTATTGGACTTGTCACCATTATAATAGATGCATGTATGGTAGATGTTAGTTCCAAGCCTTTAAAAAACATTAATTGATTGGCTGTTACTCCAAATAGTCCACATAAAATAAACTTGAACAAATCAGATTTCGAAATTTTTTCAAAAAAAAAGTAGGAAGTAATCCAAAAAAGTAATGTAGCTCCAATAGCTCTAAATAGGATAAATGTAAAAGGAGGAACATACCCACCGTTCATTACATCTTTAGCAAATCCGTAATTAACTGCGTAAATTATGTTAGCTCCCAGAATAGCAAGATGCGCATAAAATATTTTTTGTCTCAAAGTCTATTCATTCAATAATGGAATATATTAAATTACTAGATTTGTGGTCATTTTAAAATAACAATAATGAAATTTAATACCAAAGTAATTCATGCAGGAGTTCATCCTGATACTGCTACTGGGGCAATTATGACTCCAATTTACCAAACCTCTACTTATGTTCAAGAAGAAATAGGATTACACAAAGGGTTTGAATATTCCAGAACCGGTAATCCTACTAGAGCTACATTGGAGAACAATTTAGCGGCTATTGAAGGTGGAAAGTATGGTGCATGCTTTGGAAGTGGGTTGGCTGCTATTGATGCAGTTATTAAAATGTTAGAGCCTGGAGATGAAGTGATTTCTACAAATGATTTATATGGGGGTTCTTACAGAATATTTACTACTAT
>ERZ802830.3830-NODE-3830-length-12403-cov-37.9534_pt1 | contig 12403 bp, 13 predicted proteins | sample MGYA00345654_ERZ802830 | MGnify/ENA primary metagenome ERZ802830 (study PRJEB30503, sample SAMEA104212375) | marine metagenome | biome: Westerlies Biome; feature: [SRF] surface water layer (ENVO:00010504) within the epipelagic zone...; material: water... | reverse complement strand
TAGTAAAAAATAATCAAGTCTGGACCAGTACTGGTGATTATTGTATGAATGGTGTTACGAGACAAAATATTATTAATCTATGTAAAGAAAATGATATACCTATTTATGAAAAAAACTTTTCATTAGTTGATGTTTATTCAGCTAATGAAGCCTTCATAACTGGAACACTAGGCTCATTAACTAACGTTATCTCTATTGATAATAGAAAAATTGGTATAGATTCAAATCCTGTAACTGATACTTTAAGAAAATACTACAAAAAACTACTTTGAATGCATAGTAATCTCATTATTGCAATGTGGTCTGGACCGAGAAATCTTTCAACAGCACTAATGAGGAGTTTTGCAAATAGATCCGATGTTACAAAAGTATTAGATGAACCTTTTTATGGAGCCTATCTAAAAAGGACTAACAAAGATCATCCAATGAAAGATGTCGTTATAAATAGTCAGTGCTCAGACTGGGATGATGTTGTAGATATTTGTAAATCCAAAGATGAAAAGGGTATAACTTATCAGAAACATATGACACAACACATATTGTATAAAGATTTGTCATGGACTGACAGCCTCTGTAATTGCTTTTTAATAAGGAATCCTAAAGATGTTGTTCCGAGTTTTCTTAAAGCATGGCCAGATGGAGATTATGTTGATATGGGATTTAGTCAGCAATTAGAATTATTTAATCATGTTTCACAAAAGAGTAATAAGAAGCCAATCGTTGTTGATGCATCACAATTAAGAATAAATCCGGAAGATTCATTAAAAAAACTTTGTATATCAATAAATATTGATTGGGACTCACAAATGCTTAAATGGAGTTCAGGAATAAAAGAATACGATGGAATTTGGGCAGAACACTGGTATCCATCAGTAAAAAATTCAGTATCTTTTAAACCAATAACTGATACAAAAGAATATAACTTTACAAATAAAGAAAAAGGAATTATTGATAAAGCAATGCCAGCTTATGAATTTCTAAAGTCTTTTATTAATTAGAATCTATTTATCGGATTGTTCTTGAATATCTTCACGTAGCTTAATTTTTGCTAGACTTATTTGATCTTTAAGACTCATTATATATGCCGCTCCAGCAAGTATTAAGATACCTGATGCCTCATAAATAATATTAATAGAATCTAAATCTTTACTTTGTAGAATTATCATTCTTGTTAAAGCAGTCATTGCAATGATTATTGGTAAAGTTACTGGCAGCCTGTTATTTACATAGAAAGCTCCAACCATTCCAAGAACCTCAGCATAAATAAATAGTAAGAACAAATCACTAAGATTGACGGTTTGTTCATCAATTAATCTATAAATTTCAATACCAGTAGCAAAAAGGGTAGCTACAGCAATAATCATTAGTATGGTTCGTTCTGATAGCCAAATAAATTTTTGCCAAATATTAGTCTCGTTATTCATTTATTCAGTATAAAGGGTATTTACATATACTGTAATAAATTTTATATAAATTAAGTTTATGAATTTAGTATAGATAACTCTTCGTCGTTCATTTCAGCATTTATATCTTCAAATAATAAAGATGAAAGATATCTTTCAGCAGTATCTGCTAACATGCATAGAATTTTAGAACCTGCAGGTGCTTTATTGGCAACCTCTATTGCAACTGCAAATGAAGAGCCGCCTGATATACCTGTAAGAATACCTTCATTTGCTGCCAACTTTTGAGACCACTTAATACCATCATTACCATTCACAGGAATTATTTCATCAATGAAATTCATATCAATTGATTCCTGAAGAACTAAAGGAATAAAATCAGTTGTCCATCCTTGAATTGGGTGTGGATTCCAATCTGGATGCGATTGAGCAGGAGCACCATCTGATGCTCTTTTCTGTTTTTCACTATTTTCTAGTAACGGAGCAACGTCTGGTTCAGCAATAATTAATTTTGTTTTAGGCATTTTTTTTCTTAAGGTTCTTGCTACACCAGAGAAGGTGCCGCCAGTTCCATAACCAGAAACCCAATAATCAAGACCTCCATCCAAAAAATCTCTAACTATCTCCATTCCGGTAGTTATTTCATGTATATCTGCATTAGCCTTTGTTTCAAATTGTCTTGCATAAAACCAACCATTTTTATCAGAAAGTTCTTTCGCTTTGTTATAAGCTCCTGAGCCAGCATCTTCTGCTGGAGTAAGGATAACTTTTGCACCTAAAAATCTCATCATCTTTCTTCTTTCTATTGATGCACTTTCAGGCATTGTAATCACGCATGGATAATTCTTTGACGCACATATAAATGCAAGACCTATACCAGTATTCCCGCTTGTTGCTTCAACTACTGTTTGTCCAGTTTTTAAAGATCCATTTTTTTCTGCAGTCTCTATAATATTTAAAGCTAATCTATCTTTGACTGAACTTGCTGGATTGAAATATTCTGCCTTTACATATAAATCAATATTTTCAGGTGCTAAATTTTTTATTTTAATTACTGGAGTATTGCCAACAGTTTGTAAAATATCTTTATAAATCATTTTATATTTTGATAGTTAAAGGGCCTCTTATGATACAAATAAAAAAGGATTAATTAAATATAATTCGTTAATATAATAATTATGAAGATATTAAGTGGACTAGTATTAATAGCTATTTCTATTTATTCTGGATCACCAGTAGTTTCATTATTTCTTGGTGTCTCTTACTCATTTTCTTTTAATTTGCCAGATGATTACTTTACAAAAAAACATGGCTCTTCGCTTATACAAATTGGCATTGTTACCCTTGGTCTTTCAATTTCACTAACTAAGGCATATGCATTAACAAGTATATATTTGCCATATATTTCTTTGTTTGTATTGGTTATTTTCTTTTTTGGCATTTTTTTGGGCAAACTATTTGGTATTGATAATAAAACAACTCTATTAATATCATCTGGCACCGCAATATGCGGTGCTGCAGCTATTGCTGCTATTTCCCCAATTATAAAAGCTAATTCAAATCAATTATTAATATCAATTACAATTATTTTTTTATTAAACTCTCTGGCATTGATTCTTTTTCCTTATATTGGAAGTTACCTATCATTAAATGAAGATATGTTTGGTGCGTGGGTTGCTCTTTCTATTCATGATACTAGTTCAGTAGTTGGAGCTGCAATGGCATATAGTAACAATTCAATGGAAACTGCAGCTACTCTTAAATTAGGAAGAACTTTATTCATAATTCCATTAATAATTTTTTTGTCTTATAAATTTAAGAATAATGATTCAAATATTAAATTTCCATTTTTTGTATTATTTTTTATTATCTCAGTATTTTTAGGAACATTTTTAGATTTAAGTGAACAATCTCTTATTAATATTAAATTATTTAGTAAAATATTTTTATTACTTGGATTATTTTTTATTGGCTCGCAAATAAGTCTTAAATCAATATATTCATTACAACCTAATATTTTGTTTTTAGCATTAATATTATGGTTTATTGCAGTGCCCAGCTCATTTTATATGGCACTAATAATTATTTAATTTTAATTTGGCCAGTATATAATTTCATCGCCTTCTTCATATTGTGTTTCAGGTGTATCAATAGAAACAGGCTTTAATATTGATTGCGGCCATTTTGGAACTGGCATAGAAGAAACATGATCATCTAACATTTTATGAAGCATGATGGCCATATTAATATCTTGACTGATAAGATTATTTTCTTCGTAAGGGTCTACTTTTAAATTAAATAGGAACTCTTGATTGATAGGGTCTGTGTTTCTCATTAATTTCCAATCATTATGAATAATTGCTTGATAGGTACTATTTTTCCAATATAAGGTTTTATGAGGCTCTTCGATTTTATTACCCTTAATATACGGAAGTAAATTAGTACCATCAAGATCAATCGAATTTGGAGGATTGATTCCTGCAGCTGCAAGAATTGTATTAAAAATATCAGTATGATGAATTCGCTTATCATAAATTGAATTATTTTTAATTTGTGATGGCCATTTTATAAAAAATGGCACATGCATTCCGCCTTCGAAATAAGTAAGCTTCCATCCTCGATAGGGTTTGTTTACATCTTTAAATCCAATATATCCAGCGCCTCCATTATCAGAAGTAAAAATTACTAAGGTATTATCTGATAAGTTTAATTTATCTAATTCATCCATAACTTTGCCAACTCCTCTATCAAGAGCTTCTATCATCCCAGAATATACTTGAAGATTATGATTTTGCATGTGACTGTGCTTTTCGTAATCTTTTTTAAGCGACTGTAATGGATTGTGAGGTGCAAAATGACTTAGATAAAGAAAAAATGGCCTATCCTTATTTTTTTTTATAACTTCAATTGCTTGATCGGTATAGTAATCAGTAATATAGCCATCTGGTTTAAAATGTTTACTTGTATCGTTAAAGCTCACTGCATATTGTGATGAAGCCCAAATCATATCTTCAATTGTTGAGTCAATTTTTGCATTTACAACATCTGGATGATTTTTTGGTAAATATAAAGAACTCACTAACATTAAACTGTCATCAAAGCCTTGGTCAGTAGGTTTCATTCCTTCATTAAAGCCGCCTAAGTGCCATTTACCTATATGCGCTGTGTAATATCCATTATCTTTAAGTAACTCTGCAACAGTTACTTCTTCTGAAGGGAGGCCAGCAACATCTAACCCAACCTCATCCCACTCAACATTATCCAAATATATAGTTGATAGCTCATCATCTTTTCTAAGAATATCCATTAAAAAAGCAGAATTTTTTGGATACGGGGTAAATTCAAACCCAAATCGACTTGAGTATCTCCCAGTCATAATAGCAGCCCTAGACGGAGAGCAAACTGGACTAGCAGCATAACCATTAGTGAATGCAACACCATCATTTGCAAGTCTATCTATATTTGGAGTTAATAAACTTCCATCAGCTCCTCCGCCGTTATAAAAAGATACATCATTAAATCCCAAATCATCTGCCAATATTAAAATTATATTTGGTTTATTTGTGCTGTTAATAATTTGTCCATCTGGCCAATCTATTTGTATGTTATCTGCAATGGGATTTGTAAAATTGATAAGTAGAGGCACAGCAGTCAAGGCTATTTGTTTTTTAAAACCCCAAACTAAAAATAAAAAAATAATTATAAATAAAACCACTTTCTTCATTTCTTTTTCCATATTGATAAAAAAAACATAGACATCGAATATATTAAAATATATATATTACTGATTGAGCCAGGTGGCTGATTTATATAGTATTCTGGTGTTAAAGGATGAATTGTGCCTGAAATCATTCTAAACAAAACATCTATAATCATTGTAATCCATATAAAATGAAGAAGATTCCTGTATTTAAAAAATATTATTAAATAGAAAAAAAGAATTATTAGCTGGGATGCACCCCATAATGAGCCAAATAGATAAATCACATTATTAGGATCCATGCCATCGATTATTGGGAAGGGTATTATTGTTGCTATGTCATGGAGACCCGCATCTTCTTTAAGAAAATGGACTAATCCTCTAAATATAAGAATTGCTAGTAATGGATAAAATCCATAAATAGCATATTTATTACCTTCATAATTATTATTTGCACTAGATGGTAATAAACTTACTAAATTCATATCTAAATTTTACAGGAATTATGGTAATAAAATGAATAAGTTTAAATAACATAAATATGTTGATAATTAACACAATTTTTAAAAAAGGTTTAATATTTGATATATTAATAACTATTAAATTAAAAAGGATTCAATATGAAAAACGTAATTATTTTAATATGTGCATTAACATTTATACCTAATATAACTTTTGCACATGATCATACTAAACAAACATTTCCTGGGCTTATTTCATCCGAACTGTTTGATCTAGACGGAAAAATGGATTTGCATATAGAAAGGAGAAAAACCTGCAATCAAGGAACTGTTGCAAAGCATTTTCATCCTGCTCCTGGAACTTTAGTTTATGTACTTGACGGTAAATCTCAATCCAAATCTTCTGGTGAGTGGAAAACATATCAATCAGGTGATTATTGGTTTGAGAGAACTGATTGGGTTCATGGAGGTGAAGAAGATGCACCAGATATGGGAAGTGACGTGTGTAGTGATTTATTAGTAATAAGAGTGGCAGAAAAAGGAAAAGACCATACTGTATTTATTAAGTAATATGACAAGATTCTTTATTGCATTATGATACTGTCTTTACTTACAAAAGGTAGTTCTGTATCTCTTATAAGACCAGTAGCTTTTGGCTCACCTAATCAAAGTTAATTTATGATTAAATTCATTTTTCTTTTAATTGTCTCATTTAATATGTGGTCTAAATATGAAATAACAGTTCTAGCAACAAATATTTCTAATTATGGTGGTTTTGGTGAATGGAGTTTCTCTGCTTTGTATGAAAGTGATAATGAATCAATATTATTTGATACAGGTTTCCATGAAGATACAGTTCTTCATAACGCACAGGTTTTAAATAAAGATTTATCAAAAGTTAAAAAAGTTGTATTGAGTCATTATCACAGTGATCATACTGGCGGATTAATAAAACTTAGAAAAACTTTTAAATCTATTAATAGTGAAGCTTTCAGTGAAGTTTATGTTGCAAGAGGTTTTTTTGATCAAAGATTTACAAAAGACGGAACTAAAGTTGGTCCTGGTAATCTTAAGGATGCATCAGAGTTTAGATTAAATGCTGAAAAAGAAGGAATAAAGTTCATAATTCTCAGTGATCATAAAATGATTTCTGATAATCTTTATGCAACTGGTTCAGTTCAAAGAGATGTTGAATATTATAATGGCCCTAAAGGCCTTTATATATATGAGAATGGAATTCCTAAACCGGATATTATTTTGGATGATCAATCTTTAGGGATGTTAACTGATGAGGGATGGGTAATGATGTCAGGTTGTGGCCACTCTGGAATTATTAATACAGCTCAAAAACTTCAATCTATAAAAGATGTTCCAGTTTATGGGGCAATCGGAGGATTCCATCTTTTTAAAGCTAATGATGAGACGATAAATAGTACTGCTAATTGGTTAAAAGATAATGGTATGGAAAAATTTATGGGCGGACATTGCACAGGAATTCATGCAGCAACTACAATTGCTCAAATAATCGGTATCGAAAGACAAAACTTATCACACACTGCTATTGGTAGTGTTTTAACAAAAGATCTAAAAATTATAAGGTCATCAGTCGAATAAGGAGATTTCATGAAATTTGTTTTAATTATATTAATTAGTTTAAGTACTTCTGTATTTTCAAATGATCACATTATCAAGAATGCAAATGCACCTTTATTGTCTGGTTTAGGTGACTATACATTTAAAATTTCATCAAAAGTAAATGGAGTTCAGGATTATTTTGATCAAGGAATAATAATGTCTTACGCATTTAATCATGCTGAATCAATAAGAAGTTTTCAAGCTGCACAAAGATTAGATCCTAATTGTGCAATATGTTTTTGGGGAGAAGCATTAGCACTTGGTCCAAATATTAATGTTAGATCAGATGGAAAGGTTGTCATGAATTCAAATCAAAGAATTTTGGCATTCAAAGCAGCAAATAAGGCTATGAGCCTGATAAATAATGCTACAAAAGTTGAGCAAGATTTAATTAGATCATTAATGCCAAGATACAATGGAGATGTAGAGTCGTCCCGTGTTCCTTTGGATATAGCATATGCTCAATCTATGGAAAAACTTACTAAAAAATATCCTTCCAATATGGATTTTCTGTCTTTATATGCAGAATCTATGATGAATAACATGCCTTGGAATTATTGGCTTGATAACGGAGACCCTAAACTAGAAACTGTTAAAGTTATTAACTCTCTTGAAAAGGTTCTTGAAACAAATCCAAATCATCCATTGGCAATCCATTTATATATTCATGCTGTTGAAGCATCTTCAAACCCAGGTAGGGCAGAGGAAGCAGCTGATAGGCTAGCAAATATTGTGCCAGGAGCTGGCCACTTAGTTCACATGCCATCACATATTTATTGGAGGATAGGTAGATATAATGACGCATCAGAAGCTAATATTGCAGCTGCAAAAGTTGATGAAGATTATATTGCTCAATGTAACGCACAAGGTTTTTATCCTGCACTTTATTATCCTCATAATATACATTTTTTATGGGCTAGTTCTGCGATGGAAGGAAGAAGCGATTTATCAATCGACTCTGGTCTAAAAGTATCAAAATATGTTCCTATTGAACAAATAAAGCAAATTCCTTTCTTAGAATTTTTTCATACAGTTCCTCTCTTATCTTATATTAGATTTGGTAAGTGGGATCAAATTTTAAATTATCCGAAACCAATTGATGAATTCAGTTACTCTAATGCAATTTATCATTATGCTAGATCTTCAGCATATGCTGCTTTGAAAATGTCTGATGATGCAATCAATGAACAAAAAAAAATATTAGATAGTCTTGACTCATCAAGAGTGAAGTTAATGATGCAATCAGGTCATCCAACAAGTGAGCTAATTAAAATTGCTAACTATCTCTCAATGGGTAACATTGAAATGTCTAATAATAATTATTCTAATGCTATTAATTTATATAAAAAAGCCGCTAATATTCAGGATAAACTTCCTTATACTGAACCGCCTTTTTGGTACTACCCAACTAGACAGTCGCTTGGCCATGCCTATTTAATGAATAAAGATTTCTTAAAAGCAAAAGAAGTTTATAAAAGGGATCTTATTGATTATCCTAAAAATGGCTGGTCTATGTTTGGTCTTTATAAATCTTATACAGAACTAAATGAAACTAAAAATGCCAAAATAACCAAAGAAAAATTTAACCAAATATGGAGTAACTCTGATATTGAGATTAGTTCATCAATAATTCTTTAAATAAAAATTTAATTAATCAATATTGATTGTGCTTTATTAACCAAGTTTTCAGACAAGTCTTTATTATTTAAATGAAATCTATCAACTTCTAATATTAAATCTAAATCGTTAAATTTTGCAATTCCTTTAGTAAACCATGTTTGATCTTCTACATCTTTATTATTGTGATTAAAAATATCAATTGATAGTAACCATGATTTGAAATCTATTTCCACAATTTCATTTATTAGCTCTTCACATCTTTGTAAATTATTAGATAAATAATAACCAGTTAATAGGGCACATATGCGCCTATCTGAGGTGCTTTGACCTTGAGGTATTGGGTCTAATTCATAGGCTTTTTCGAGTAAAGATATACCTTCATCTAGTCTTTCTATTCTTATGAGTATTTCGCCATATACTGAAGAGACTCTTGGATCATTAGGGTTTAATTGAAATGCTTTTGAACCATGATCCAATGCTTTCTCAAAGTCATGCATTGATAAATGAACCTCAGCTAACATTCGATGAGCCTCAAAATCATTATTATTTAGTTCAACCGCTTTATTAATGTTATCGATAATCTCTGTTACAAGCTCGTCTGTATTTTCTTTATAACCTCTTCCATACGCTTGTCCAAGGGCACAAGCTTTCCAAGCATATGCTTGAGAGTTATTTTTATCTGCCTCGATGGAAGAGTCGAGAACTCTTAAGCTCTCCTCGTTATCTTCTTTAGTAAATTTATGATGAAGTTCTTTGCCTTTTAACAAAAATTCATATGAATTCATATTTTCTGTTGGTTTTCGTTTAGCTCTCTCAAGACTTGATAACTCTATTTCTCCTAAAAGAGATATTGTAATTTTTCGAACAATTTCATCTTGAATATCAAAAATATCTTCTTTAACTCTATCGTATTTATTACCCCAGATAACATTCCCTTCATTTAATTCAGAAAGTTCTACTGAGATTCTAAGTCTATTTTGAACAACTCTAATGCTTCCAGAGACAACGTAATCTAAATTAAAATCCTGTTTAAATTTATCCATATGATAATTTTTTTCTCTAAAATCAAAACATGATTGTCTAGATAAAATTTCAATCTCTTTTATCATTGAAAACTCTGTAATGAGATCTTCAACAATACCATCAACTAAAAATGCTCCATCCTCATCTTTATTTAAATTTGTAAATGGTATTACAGCAATTTTTTGTTTATAAGAGCCGCTGTGTGATTGCATCTCTATTTCAAGAGAATTGTTATTATCTATAAATCCACTTTTCTTTAGAAAATAAAATCCAGTTAAAATAAGAGGAAGACCTATCGGTAATCCAATGAATAATCCTTTCATTATTTGATCTGAGCTAAGGCCTAAATATTCCTCCACTGCAAAATATGGGAAAGCAATGTTTGCAAACTGTATTAAAGCAAAGCTTCCAACTAAATAAGCAGTAGCAACTTTCCAAAGATTTTTTATATATTCGTTATTCATTAGATAAAATAATAAAATAAATATATATATAAATATACAAATAATAATTGTTACTTGATTTTTTTTTGGTATATTTAAAAAGCATTTTTATTAAAAGGAGATTTTTAAATGAAAAATATATTTATACTTTTTACTTTATTTGTAACCACTGCATCTTTTGTTTTAGCAGATGATCATAAAGTTTCTATAGAAAGTGATGGCACTGTTGCTCAATTTAACTACATTACAGTTACTGATCCAATGGATTTTATGAGTGCATTAGATAAGTTTGATAAGTCATCATGTGCTGATGAATGGAGAAAAGAATCAGATGTTGCTGTTAGCTTATGGTCACTTAGAGGATCTGGGTCATCACACTTCATTTTAGTACATTATCCTAACTGGGATATGATGGAAAAAGGAACTGCAATATTTAATTCATGTCCAGAGTCAGCAAATATGTTGAAGACCTTTATTAATAATACTGACACTGATAGATCATGGAACTGGATTTCAGAAAATGCCTTGGCTGGAAGAGCTTGGCAAGCTAATACAGTATTTAGAAAAATTAATTTTAAAGTCGCTCAAGGTAGTGAGGGTGAATATGCAGCTGCTTGGAAAAAGTTGATGATGGCACAAATGGATAATATTCCTGGATCATTTGGTCTAAATGCAATTCCTTATGGAAACAGATATAGCTCACATATGGTTTATCTTGGTGCTGATTCAATGAGTGAATTATCTGAAGCATTTTCAAATGTCATTGATTCAAATGATTTTAAAGAATTTGCTAAAACAACTGGTGATATTAGGACTTTGGTGAATACCGAATTAGTTCAACTCGTTAAAACGTATGATGGTTCATAAATATTAAAGTATTCATATAAAAAAGGGGCGATTAAGCCCCTTTTTTTTATTCTTGATATTATCTTTTAACCCAAATAATTGCTAGTTGAAATATAACAATAAAAATATTAAAAGCAGCTTGCATAGCTCCGCCAGGTGCTGTTGGTGAATTTGCAATTTCACTAAGTCTAGTTCCTGAATCAGCGCCCATCTCGATGAGTTGAGCAGTGTAACTATTTAGAACACCTCCACCAATTTGGTTTGTTGTATAAAAAAATAATCCAACAAATAAACAAAATATTGTTGTAAAAATTTGTCCAGCCATATTAGGATCACTAGCAACATTAGCTGCCATTCTAAACCCAAGCCATGTTAGTAAAACCATAGCCACAAAATACATACCGTTTTGTATAAAACCTTGATACATAAGATCAAGTAATTGATATTCAGTCATTTTTATCTCCCGATAATTTAAAATTAATTAACTATAAATAATACACCAATCTTGTAAACATATATAATTAAGTACTCAAAAATGGAGTTATTATGAAAAATTTAATCATCGTTTCATTTCCTGCTAAGGCTGAAACGATTCATGACTTAAAACAAGCATTAAAAGCTGCTCTTCCAGATACGAGAAATTTTGAGGGATGTATAAGTGTTAAAACCTTTATAGAAGAATCTTCAAACACTGTTCATCTTATTGAAGACTGGGAGTCTTTAGAGCATCAACAGAAATATTTAGCTTGGAGAGTTGAAACAGGCCTATTAGATTTATTAGAGCCCCTATTAGATGGAGGAGCTTCCAGTCTTAAGGCAACTATATGTGGACCTGAACATATAGATATATAAAAATAATTATAAAAATACTATTTAGTAGATCATTATTTTATATATAAACGATAATGCTTGCGTAGGTGCATAATATGGTAGCACTTACTATACCCTGTAGATTTCTATCTACTTCATACTGCTTACCAAAAAAATTCATATTTACTGGAGGAACCCCGTTTACATCGTTTGGCTTTCCGCCATATATTGGCATAGCTAACCAAGCAATAAAAAAGCATATCAACCATATATATAAAAGTACTATAGAAATTATTGTATTTGAAACTGATGGAAATACCCATAATAGTAATATGACTATTAAACCTGTCATTGTTAAAGCAGTTACTTGCCAAACTAAATGAAACCTTGCATGTCCAGTCCATAACGGATTGGTGGCATGTGATTCATTAAAATCAACTAATAACGGCATAAATGATAGTC
>ERZ802830.3828-NODE-3828-length-12414-cov-15.1672_pt1 | contig 12414 bp, 12 predicted proteins | sample MGYA00345654_ERZ802830 | MGnify/ENA primary metagenome ERZ802830 (study PRJEB30503, sample SAMEA104212375) | marine metagenome | biome: Westerlies Biome; feature: [SRF] surface water layer (ENVO:00010504) within the epipelagic zone...; material: water... | reverse complement strand
AATCACTGATTGAATGATGTTTTATAACCAAAAGTTTCTAATCATTTTCATCATTAGTGTGCAAATACTCAAATCCCAAAATGATAATGGCCAGATTAGTTCTTATTTTAACCCACTAAATGATCCTACTATAGAGGGACAAACTACTTTTGTTGAAGAATTAATGGAAATAGCAGGATATAATCCTGAAAAAATTCAAATTTATCAGACATTACCTAATAGAGCAAAAGTTTTTAGAGTGAAACTCGATAGTGTTAATGGTGGCTTTGTATTTATTCGTTGGGATAGTAAAAAGAAAGAAAACTATGTAGCCAATAAAATGATAGATCCAGGTGTTTATTTTAACCTTAAGGCTGCAAAGGAAATTATGAGAAAACAGACAGATAAGGCTAATTTCACCGTTGAGGATGTACTTCCTCAGGCTCCTGATCAAGAGCAGATTAATATCGGTGAACTTAATCAATTTAGAGAGGAGTTTGAATTAAAAGAGGAAGAAAAAAGGTTGGAGGAAGAGGAGGCACTAAAAAAGAGGCCTAAAAGGGAAAAAAGTAAGGACAAAAGTAAAAAGAAGCTTTTTGATTAACGGGTTACCGTCAAAGTACTTCCCTGTAATGTTGCGGTATAACAGGTCAATCCTCCTGAACAACTGTCCTCAAATGATCTTCCATGTGAGGCACATCGAAATTTGGAATTATTATAAGACCAACTGTTCTGAGATCCTTGATGTGGACAAACATTACTAAAAGCTCTTATTTCTGTAGAAGTTATTCTTAATAATAACATGTTTTCTGTACTGTAATTAATCCAACCTCCCACATTATTCAAACTTGTAAACATTGAGTTTTCAAGATCAATAGTTACGCTATTATCAGAAGTACTTCCATTAGAATTATTTTGATTATTAAGATTGTTAGTTATTGTGCTGTTATCTTCTTTGCTACAAGCTTCAATTAACGAAATACCAAACATTGAAAATGCAACGGGAGCACAAGCTGTTTTTAAAAATTTTCTTCTTTTATTAATCACAATTATTAATTTTGCATCAAATTTAATTTTATCTATATAAGTTTAATGAATAAAGGTTGATCAAATCACAAATTTTTATTTAGTTTAATTATAAATAATGATATTAAAAAATTTAATACTAATCTTTATTCTTCTTTCATTTGGCTTATTGTCATCTCAGAATTCAGGGAATTTAACAGGAAGGGTACTTGATATTCAGACTCAACTTCCCATCCAAGGAGTTACTATTTTATTAGAAAATTCCTTATTGGGGGTAGCCACCGATGAAAATGGATATTTTACCATCAATGATATTCCCACCAAAACTTATAATGTTGATATTAGTCATCTTGGCTATCAGTCTCAAACCATTTATAATATAATAATCAAAGCATTTGGAACACCTCCTTTACAAATCCTTTTGGAGGAATCAACTAATGAACTAGATGAAATTGTCATCCAACAAAGTCCGTTTAGAACTACTCTTGAAACACCATTATCCACTCAAACCTTTTCTGCAGTTGAGATAGAAACTTATCCTGGAGGTAATAATGATATCACTAAGGTAATTCAGAGTATGCCAGGAATCTCACCTTCAATTGGTGGATTCAGGAACGATATCATAATCCGAGGTGGTGCTCCTAACGAGTCTGTTTATTATCTCGATGGAATTGAGATACCCAATATCAACCACTTCAGTACCCAAGGGAGTGCTGGGGGACCTGTAGGAATGTTAAACGTTTCCTTTATAAGGGAAGTTACGCTCTCTAGCTCAGCTTTTGGAGCTGAATATGATAATCCACTCTCGGGAGTTTTATCGTTTGAACAAAGGGAGGGTAATCCCAATCGTTTTGGAGGGAATTTCAGACTGGGTGCAAGCGAAGCTGCACTTACCCTTGAAGGGCCACTTTTTAGAAAAAATAAAGAGAAGCCCGCGAAGACTACTCTTTTATTTTCAGTCAGAAGAAGTTATCTGCAGTTTCTTTTTGAATTGATAGGTGTGCCAATTCGTCCCGATTACTGGGATTATCAGTGGAAGATTAACCATGAAATTGACCCCTATAATTCAATTATTTTTTTGGGATTGGGGACGATAGATGATTTCTCAGTAAAGGCCCCAGACGATTTTGATGCTAGGCAGCAGGCAGCAATTGAGCAGGTGCCAATCATTCAACAAAAAACTACTACAGTAGGGTTATCTTGGAAACGTAAATACAAAAATGGAAAAGGAAATATGGTTACCTCCATTAGTACGAATAGATTGCAAAATATCTTTTCACGTTATCAGGATAATACACGGAAATCAGGTATTTTATTTAAAAATGATTCCTATGAACAAGAAACAAAACTACGTTATCAAACTCTCCATTACCTCAATCGATTTAAATTAGTTGCTGGAGTCAATATCCAGTACTCAGATTATGGTAACGATACTCGAAGTCTTTTATATAATCTGGACTACAATACTAGAATTGATTTTATTAAATATGGGTTTTTTGTTAAGGGTGAACGAAAATTTTGTGACGATAATCTTGGTATTTCATTTGGTTTTAGAGTTGATGAGGATACATTTTCCCAAGGTTCAAAGATGACAGATAATTTTTCACCACGGCTTTCGCTAACCTATAACCTGACGGGAGATCAAAGCTGGAAAATTAATGCATCTGTTGGACGTTACTTTAAAATCCCTACCTATACAATGTTGGGATTTCAAGACGTGGGCAATTTTATCAATCAATCTGCAAAATACACTCAAAGTGATCATGCTGTTTTTGGGTTGGAATACTCACCTGGTAATGCATCCAGAATTACCCTTGAAGGATTTTACAAAAAGTACAGCAGGTATCCGATTTCAATAATTGATCAGGTTTCTTTGGCTAATAAAGGCGGTGGTTTTGAAGTATTGGGTAATGAGGCGATAACAAGTGATGGAAAAGGAAGAAGCTATGGAATTGAGGCGCTTTATCAACAAAAACTTGCTAAAAAATTCTATGGCGTTTTTGCTTATACCTATTTTCATAGTCAGTTTAGCACCAGCTCTGGAAAACTTCTTCCTTCGGTTTGGGATAGCCGACATTTAATTTCCTTTTCGGGTGGATATAAATTAAAACGAAATTGGGAAATAAGTGCTCGTTGGAGGTTTTCTGGTCGTACTCCATATGTGCCAGTTGATTTAGATGCCTCCCTGACTGCCTACCCAGAGATTGTATTGGATTACAATCAGTTGGGGCGTAGTAAATTAGACCCCTTTAATCTTGCAGATATACGCTTTGATAAAAAATGGAACTTTAAACGGTACTCGTTTAATTTCTATTTTGAAATTCAAAATTTTTTGGCCCAAAGTATACCGCTCCCCGAAGAATTCGGACTTAATCGTGCTGAAAATGGTGAATTGATTATACCAAATTCACTTGTGCGTGTAGACACCAATGAGAATAATAACATACCAATACCAACCTTTGGGCTGGTTTTTGACTTTTAGACTTATTGAAAAATCTCTAACAATCCATCGGGAAGATTTAAATAGATTCTTTTTTTCTCACGATTCAGTTTGGTAATAAAATTATCGTGAACAGGTATCAATATTTCTGTTCCGTTGTTGTCAATCATAAAAAGTGCTTGAGGGCCCGAATCATTAACTGATTTAATTACACCAATTTTTTTTTCAAATTGATCAATGGCAATAAAATCCTTTATCTCATGATAGTAAAAACGATTTCCTTCTAATTTTGGAAGTTGGTCTAACGGTAAAAAGACTTTTTTCTTGATCAATTGGTCTGCTTCAGTTTCGTTTGATACTCCCTCAAACTTTACACGAAGTAATGAAGTTTTATGTAACCGGGCACTATCAATGAAGAAGGGAACGAGACCATGAGGGTTATTTACCAAAACTGCCTCCAAATCCAAATAGCTTTTAGGACTATCAGTTTCAAGTTTAATCAATACCTCGCCTTTAAAACTATATTTCCCTACAATAGTCCCTAGAAAGAAACAATCTTCCTTTAGCATGATAGGTTCAAAGGATTAGGTTATTCTTTGTTTTCCTCTTCTTCAGTACCCTCCTCAGCAGCAGGTTGTTGTTCAGTAGTAACCTCGTCTTTGGGAGCTTCATCAGTTGCTACTTTCTCTTGGGAAGGTTCCTCTGCAGTGGTCTCATCACCTACAGTAGCTTCCTCAATTATATCCGCAGCAGATTGTTTTTCGGTAGTAACCTCGTCTTTGGGAGCTTCTTCAGTTGCTACTTTCTCTGGGGAAGGTTCCTCTGCAGTGGTCTCATCACCTACAGTAGCTTCCTCAATTATATCCGCAGCAGGTTGTTTTTCAATAGTAGCATCATCTTTGGGAGCTTCTTCAGCAGCTATTTTATCTGAGGAAGGTTCCTCTGATGAGGTTTCATTAACTACTGTAGCCTCCTCATTTTCTATCTCATTAGTTTCTGCTTCTACAGATTCAGGTGATACGTCTTCAGTTTCATCAACTTCAGGCTTTGATAACAAATCATCAATTCGCTTTTGATTAACTGCTTTTTCAGCTTCTAATCGTTTTGCTAAGTCGCTAGCTTTGTCTTTATCCAAACCATCGACTTTAGCTTGAATTTTAGCTTGCTTTTCTTCTAACCAAGCGGTAAATTTTTTATCTGCTTCCTCTTGACTAAAAGCTCCTTTTCGCACACCTCCATTAAGGTGATACTTTATCATCGCACCTCTGTAAGAAAGTAAAGTCCTAGCAGTGTCTGATGGTTGCGCACCATTCTCTAACCACTTAACCGCACCCTCTAAGTCTACTTCTACAGTAGCCGGATTGGTATTTGGATTGTAAACACCTAATTTTTCCAGATAACGGCCATCTCTTTTTGAACGAGAGTCTGCGGCTACAATCCAATAAAAAGGTTTACCTTTTTTTCCGTGTCTTTGGAGTCTTATTCTTACGGGCATATCATATTAATTTATGAAGGTTCTCGACCTTCTGGTTATTAATTCTAAGGGTGCAAATTTAGAATAATAATTTTAAAAAGTATTAATCTTTAAATTTTTTGTTTGAACTCGTTTTTTTAAAATCTCACCCTTAATCTAGGATGTTGATCAATCTCCTTGTTAGGCAATTTAAAAAACCCTATTTTTGCGCCCATATTTTGAGCAAATTTATATGAAAATTTCACGATCAGACAGCAGTTCATTAAATGCAGTAATTACAATAGAAATTGAGCGTAACGACTTTGAAGAAAAGGTATCCAATGTTCTTACTGATTACAGAAAAAAAGCCAATATACCTGGCTTTAGGAAGGGACACGTTCCTCTTGGGATGATTAAAAAGCAGTATGAAACTTCAGTTACGGTAGATGAAGTCAACAAACTACTTCAAGAAAACTTAGATAAATACTTAAAAGAACAGAACATTAATATACTAGGAAACCCCCTCCCAATAATAAAGGAGGAGCTTGACTGGAAAGCCCCTGAACTATCTTTTGCATTTGAGTTGGGTTTGGCCCCTGATTTTCAGGTGAATCTTACCGAAAAAAATAAGATCATCCAGTATGATATTACTGCAAGTGAAACCATGATTAATGACCAAATTAAACAACAACGTAAGCAATATGGTCAATTGGTTCCAAGGCAAAATCCACTTGATGAATTTGAGATTACTGCCGTTTTTAAAAATGAAGCTTCTAAAATAGAGGTCACTAATACTTTCGATCTGAGTCAAATCTCGGGAAAATCTAACCTTGCTGTTCTAAAAAAGGCAACAGTTGGAACTGTACTTGACTTGAAGTTTAAAAAACTTTTTAAAGACGATGCTACTGCAACACGTATTTTAAATATTTCTGCCGATAAAATTTCTGAAATTGTTGGAGAAATTACTATTGATGTCAAAGAAATCAATGAACGTGTCTTAGCAGAAATGAATCAAGAATTCTTCGATAAAATTTATGGTCCAGATAAAGTGAAGTCTGAAGATGAAATGAGGAAGAAGATAGTTGAAGGAATGGAAAAGCAGTTTGAACAACAATCTGACCAAAAACTACTTAACGATGTCACGGAGTATTTAATTAAAAAAACAAAATTTGATTTACCATCGGAATTCTTAGTTAAGTGGATGCAAAACTCTGGAAAGGAACCAATGACAGCTCAAGCGGCTAAAGAAGAATATGATCGCTCCGAAAAAGGGATTAGGTATCAATTAATTGAGGGAAAAATTATTGCCGATAATAATTTAAATATAAATTTTGACGAACTGAAAGATTTCGCAAAGGACATGATACTCATGCAGATGACACAGTATGGGCAAGCGGGCTTACCAGATGAAGAATTAGAAGGAGTCGTTGCAAGGGTTATGTCTAACAAAGACGAGGCAAGGAGACTATCTGAACAATTAATGAGTAAAAAATTATTGGATTTTTTTAAATCTAATCTTTCTCTCAAAAAGAAAAAGATCGACTTTAATAAATTTATAAAAGAGGCATACGGCCAAGGCTAATTTTATTTAATTAATTTTACAGTATATTTTTAAAGATATGGATTACGGAAAAGAGTTTAAAGAGTTTGCTACTAAGCACCACGGAATTAATTCAATTTATTTGGATAAAATCGTCAGTAGCATGACACCATATATCATCGAGGAAAGACAAATGAATGTTGCCCAAATGGATGTGTTTTCGAGATTAATGATGGACAGGATTATGTTTTTGGGAACCGCCATAAGTGATAGTGTTGCCAATGTGATTCAAGCACAACTCTTATTTTTACAGAGTGTAGATTCAAAAAGAGATATTCAGCTTTACATTAATTCACCTGGTGGTGGAGTTTATGCTGGATTGGGAATCTATGATACCATGCAGTTTATCACCCCTAATGTGGCGACTATATGTACTGGAATGGCTGCTTCAATGGGAGCAGTTCTGTTATGTGCCGGTCATGAGGGCAAGCGGTCAGCGTTGCCCCACTCTAGAGTAATGATTCATCAACCATTGGGAGGAGCCCAAGGTCAAGCATCTGATATTGAAATTACGGCAAGAGAAATTCTAAAGCTCAAAGACGAATTATATCAAATTATTGCCAAACATTCCAAGCAAAAAATAGATAAAGTAAATAAAGATAGTGATCGTGATTATTGGATGAAAGCCGAAGAAGCAAAGTCATATGGTATGGTTGATGAAGTCCTTGGTTTAGCTAAATAGATCTAAATGAGTAAAGAAGAATTAACTTGTTCATTCTGTGGTCGTTCAAAACCTCAAACTCAATTACTTATTGCAGGTTTGGATGCACACATTTGTGACAAATGCATTCTTCAAGCTCATGGAATTGTAAAAGAGGAAACTAGTGAAGAAAACCCTGGTGATTCCATTTTTATAGAATTGCAACCTCCAAAAAAAATTAAAGCATTTCTCGATCAATATGTTATAGGTCAAGAATCTGCAAAGAAAATTCTTTCAGTAGCAGTTTATAATCATTACAAAAGAATTAACCAAACTAATGTTAAAAGTGAGGTTGAAATTCAAAAAAGTAATGTTATTCTTGTTGGTGAGACTGGAACAGGAAAAACACTTCTAGCTCAGACCATATCAAAATTTTTAAAAGTCCCCTTAGCTATTGTGGATGCAACTGTTCTGACAGAAGCTGGCTATGTTGGCGAGGATGTTGAAAGTATTCTTACTCGATTACTGCAATCGGCTGATTACGACCTCGATAAAGCCCAATGTGGTATTGTGTTTATAGATGAAATAGATAAAATCGCAAGAAAGGGAGACAATCCTTCCATAACTCGAGACGTTTCTGGAGAAGGAGTGCAACAAGCCCTATTAAAATTATTGGAGGGAACTATTGTAAATGTGCCCCCTAAGGGAGGTCGTAAACATCCTGACCAAAAATTTATTGAAGTAGATACCTCGAATATACTTTTCATTGCTGGCGGTGCCTTTGATGGAATTGAACAAACAATTAATAAACGTCTAAACCTTCAAGCTATTGGTTACAATACCAATAAGGAATTAAAAAAGGTAGATCCTGAAAATATTCTGCAATACATTACTCCCCGTGATATTAAGTCATTTGGACTTATACCAGAAATTATTGGTAGGCTACCTGTTTTGACATATATGAATCCGCTAGATAAGGAAACCTTGAGTACTATTCTGACTACTCCCAAAAATGCCCTGGTAAAACAATATGTTCAATTATTTCAAATGGATGGAATTGATCTTACTTTTACCCAAGGCGCATTAAACTTTATTGTAGAAAAGGCTTTAGAATATAAATTGGGTGCACGTGGTTTAAGATCTCTATGTGAAGCAGTTTTGAATGATGCTATGTTTGAGCTTCCTGAATCAGAAATTAAGAACTTAAAGGTGACTAAAACTTACGCAGAACAAAAACTTGCTAACATAGAATTACCTGCATTAAAAGTGGTTTCTTAAGTATTCATTTTAAGTAGTTCTTTCAATATTTCTCTAGAATTAGAAAGCCTAGGAACCTTGTTTTGTCCGCCAAGCTTATTTTTTGAAGCCATCCAATTATAAAATAAATCTTTTTTAGCTATTGTTATTTTTGGAACAGATAGGGTGATGTCTTTATAACGTTTTGCTTCATAATCAGAATTTACATTTTTGAGATTTTGATCCAATAGCAATTCAAAGTCATCAATTTTTTTTGGATTTTTTCTAAATTCTACAATCCATTCGTGTCCACCTTTTTTATTATGTCCCATAAATATTGGACCAGCAGTGTAATCAATTATTTCAAGTCCTAACTCATTGGCTGTTTTACTCATAGCAACCTCAGCATTTTCAATCATCAGCTCTTCTCCAAATACATTAATGTGAACTTTAGTTCTACCTGTAATCTGGATACGATATGGGTTTAGACAGGTAAACTTTATGGTGTCTCCGATTTTATATCTCCAAAGTCCCGCATTTGTAGTTATCACCATTGCGTAGTTTTTATTCAGCTCAACTTCACAAAGAGGTATTATAACTTGATTTTCTTCACAATTTATTTTATCCATAGGAATGAATTCATAGAAAATACCGTAATCTAGCATCAATAAAAGTTCATTTGAATAATTGCTATCCTGAATCCCAAAGAATCCCTCTGAGGCATTATAAGTCTCAAAGAAATTTAATTTACTCCCTGAGAATAATTTTTCAAATTGTTCTCGGTAGGGATGAAAACTTACCCCACCGTGAAAGTAAACCTCAACAAAGGGCCAAACTTCATTTATTGAAGTTTTCTTTGTCTTTCTAAGTACATTCTCAAGTAAGACTAACATCCATGAAGGAACTCCAGCAAGGCTCGTAACTTTTTCATCAAGAGTTTCGTCAATTATGGCTTCCATTTTCGCTTCCCATTCAGGCATTAAAGAAACTTTATAGCTGGGAGTGCTACCTAACTCAGCCCAAAACGGTAAGTTATCAATAATTATTGCTGAAAGATCTCCAAAATAACTGTTGGTGTTTTGATACAATTCATTACTTCCTCCCAATCGCAAACATTTACCAGCTAAAATTTGAGCATTCTCATTATTATTATAATAAATTGATAATAAGTCTTTTCCTGCTTTATAGTGACAATCTTCAAGTGACTCGCTGCTGATGGGGATGAATTTACTCTTAGCATTACTCGTACCACTAGATTTGGCAAACCACTTAATTGTGGTAGGCCAGAAAATATTTTGTTCTCCCATTCTACAGCGTTCAATTTGCTCGTAAATATCCTCATAACTTACTATGGGAAGCCTGTTTTTAAAATCTTCGTAATTTTTAATTGAACTAAAATCATTCTTAAGGCCAACCTCTGTTTTTGAAGCACTGTTGATTAACCTATATAATAATTCTTGCTGAACTTCATTAGGGTATTTCATGAAAAGTTCTATTTGATGAATACGTTTCTTTAGAAACCAAGAAGCGACAGAATTGAAAAGGGGAATTGGCATAAGAATAATGTATATTTAAACAAAAATATAAACTTTTAAATTAAAGATGTTTCGGGGAGTTCTTAGGAAAATGATTACAGAAAAAGAAGTTCCAATTCGTTACTTTCTAGACCTGGAGGATGACTTTTTGGTGATGAATAGATTTTTGGGTCGTAATCTAAAAATCACCTATGATGGGAGTCAATGTTTAAACTGTAATCAGTCTAAGCCTATTTTCAGACAGGGCTTCTGTAAACAATGCTTTTTTGATATTCCGTCCGCTGGAGATTGGGTAATGCGTCCAGAACTAAGCAAAGCACATTTAGGTCTTGAGGACAGAGATTTAGAGTACGAAAAGAAAGTCCAGTTACAACCTCATTGGGTTTATCTCGCTTCAAGCAGTCATCTCAAGGTTGGAGTTACCCGTAAAAGTCAAATTCCTACGCGATGGATTGACCAAGGAGCTCATCAGGCAGTCGGTATTTTAGAGGTTCCAAACAGGTACTTGGCGGGTGTGGCAGAAGTTGCATTAAAAGAGTATTTTTCCGATAAAACCAATTGGCGAAAAATGTTGCAAAATGAACATGAGAAAGTACAATGGGAGAAAGTAATAAGGGAAGCCATTGATAAACTACCTAAAGATCTAAAGCCATATATTATTAGCGGTAATGAGGTAATGGAGATTAATTTTCCTGTCTTACAATACCCAGAGAAAGTAAAAAGTTTAAATCTAGAAAAGGAGAATAAATTTTCAGGATTATTAAAAGGTATAAAGGGTCAATACCTTCTTTTTGAAGATCAAACTGTCTATAATATTAGATCCAATGAAGGAACCAGAGTAACAATTGAGATTGATTAGTGATGAGTCTTTGACGACTGATTTAAAAGCTGATTAAGTGTATTTAGTTCGTCTGGTTTGAAATAGCGCCATTTTCCCACTTTAACGTCCAGCTTTATATTCATAATTCTAATCCTTTTAAGATCCTTAACCCTATAGTTTAAAAACTCACACATTCTTCGTATTTGTCGATTTATACCTTGCGTAAGAATAATTCTAAATTGGTTTTTATGCGTTTGTTTTATAAAGCATTTTTTTGTTACTGTATCAAGAACCGGAACTCCATTTCCCATTTTATTAATAAATTCCTTGGTAATTGGTTTATTGACAGTAACTAAATATTCCTTTTCATGATTATTTCTAGCCCTTAAAATCTTATTTACAATATCTCCGTCATTGGTTAAAAAAATCAACCCTTCACTTGGCTTGTCCAATCGACCAATTGGAAAAATCCTTTTTGGATAATTGATAAAGTCGATGATATTATCTTTTTCTACACGGGTGTCAGTAGTGCAAACAATTCCTTTAGGTTTATTAAAAGCTAGGTAAACAAGCTTATTTTTAGGGTTACTTAACGCTTCACCATTTACTGTGATTTGATCTTCAGAGCATATTTTAAGTCCCATTTCTGCTTTTTTCCCATTGACTAAAACACGACCTGCTGCGACAAGTCTATCTGCTTCTCTTCGGGAACAATAACCTATTTCGCTTAAGTGTTTATTGATTCTGGTCAAAGGTTTATCTTCACTTGTCATATATTCAAAGACTTATCTCTTCCCCAATCTTGAGGTCGAATTTTTTTCTAAAAAGCCAAACAAATAGATATAATAGCGGGGTATCCAAAGCGGCAACGATTATCTTAAAAATAAAACCGGATAATACCAACCCAAAAAATAAATCCCAAGGGAGAATTCCGAAAAGAGACAATAACAAAATCACTGAAAAAGTATCCAGGAACTGAGAGGCAAAAGTGGAAAAGTTATTTCGCAACCAGAGCAGTCTCCCTTTGGTCAGCTTTTTCCAAAAGTGATATATTTTTATATCGACAAATTGCGCAATAAGGTAAGCCATCATTGAGGCCAAAACAGCTAATGGAGAAAGCGAGAAAACTTTTTTGAAGGTCATATCATCTACTGGAGAATTTTCTATGGCAGGAACATAATCAGCTAGAAGTAAAATCCCCATTGAAAAAAAGGAAGCGAAAATTCCTGCAGTTACAACCCGGTTAGCGGCTTTTTTCCCATAAATTTCAGAGATCAAATCGGTAATCAAAAATGTTAATGGATAGGGTAAAATTCCTACTGATAGTTCAAACAGTCTAATGCCAAATACCTCACCCTGAAATGGATACCAAAAAAAGAATTTTTGAAAAATCAGATTAGATACTACTAGTGAGGTAATGAACAATGCAGCGAGATACAAGTATATTTTTGCTGCCAGTTGCTGCTGTTGAGGTTTCATTTATTCAATATTTATAAAAAAAGGGATTCTTGCTTGAATACCCTTTAGCATGCTAAGTTCGATAAATTCTGAGGCAAATTTTTGAATTGGGTGGTTAAATATTTTTAAACGGTTAAAAGACAAAGCATCTAAGAACATCTGCTCAAATTCATCTTCATGTTTGGGGTAATTAACAACATTGAAGTTTTTAACAGCTGCCATTTCCG
>ERZ802830.3826-NODE-3826-length-12416-cov-6.78812_pt1 | contig 12416 bp, 28 predicted proteins | sample MGYA00345654_ERZ802830 | MGnify/ENA primary metagenome ERZ802830 (study PRJEB30503, sample SAMEA104212375) | marine metagenome | biome: Westerlies Biome; feature: [SRF] surface water layer (ENVO:00010504) within the epipelagic zone...; material: water... | reverse complement strand
GTATAATATACATTATAGAAAACTGAAAAAGAATAAGAATTTCAATAACGGCGTGAGAGGCAACCAAAGTAGCAATACGATAAAGTGTTAAGTCCTGCTCCTCCGGCTGATAGCTCGGTGTTTACGCAGCGTTTTTCAGAGCAACAGTATAACATAGGAGAAAAACAGCACATTATAAGGCAATTAGCCGTGACTCAGCACTTCGGTGCAAGATGATAACACGCAGTAAGACCTCATTATGTGGTAGTGCATCGGCGTAAGTAGTTCTCGAACTACCAGCCATCGAGGGGTGCACGCGAGATAGGGGTGAACATGAGTTCCATACTTCAGCGGTTCCCATCTCACTTATTTAGTCTAATGCCGACTTTAAACTGCATCGGTGCTTAGTCCGTTAAACTAGGTAGTGCCGCCCTAATGGCAACTTCAAAAGATTGGGGTGCAGGTAGATAGCAGACCATAACCGCGATTATAACCGTAAATACGCGCAATATTTCGGGGGTGTGAGAAACCCGCTTGGATAGGAGTTCGTGAGGTCGCGTAATCCTGAGTCCTAAGCCAACAAGGCTCTACCGAGAAGAGGCTGGTAGTTAACAATAAACAACAATAGCCAGATGACAGGAAGTAGAGAAACGATTGGTGCTTTTAGCCAAGCTATACTCTCCTTATTAACAAGAAACTAACTCGTAGACTGTAATAGTCGCCTCTGCAACCGATTCGGTAGACAAGCGAACAAAATGCCTAGACAAACGGAAGGTGCAAACTAAGTAGGAAAACGAGGAAATCTTTTGAAAGTAGTGGTCGCTCCACCAAGTAGAGAGTAAATAAGCGGAAAGCCGCTTGACTTCGGTCATGGACAACAGGCGATACAGTAAGTCTTTTACGCACGTAAGCAGTATCAGTTCGCAAGTGAGTAGGGTATGCGTTATCCCACCACTAATAACAAAACACATAGTTTTTATACCCCGCCAAAGCGCGGGGTTATTTTTGTCTTCAAAACAATCACATCAAAATTCTATGCCATGCTCAAAATAGTTCTTGACAAACATCAAAATTCCAAGTATAATATATCTATATTAAAAAATAACAAAAGCAAGAAAGGAGAACAACATGGCGAACACAGTATTATTATTCGGACACACAGACAAGCAACTTCAAAGCATGGCTATACAGCAAGACTTTGACGGCAGCATGGCACGCAAAGAAATCAAGCGTAGAAAGATGGTAGGATATTGTGATGGCACAGCTATCGAATATGTTGACCCTAAAGCTAAGTTCGATGAGCTAGAGAGCAAAGTTGGGCAAATCACAATCAATGGAGTTGTACAGTAGTAGGAAAGCGACGCAGTAATGTGTCGCTTTTTGTGTTTATGAAATATGCAGAAAAACTTAAAAACAACATGCTCTATCGACAAAATGCCTTTACATTACTTGGCGTGGCGCACTTTAATTACAATAACATTGTACGCGGCAGACAAAGTCTTGAGCGAATCATTTTGGAAAGAAAGGAGGAAACAATGGCGGAAGTACAAAAAATCATTGAACAAATAGAAAAAATAGCAACTGATTCAGTAAAAATAGCAAATTTTGGTGAACAGTTAGTACAAATTAACCCGAAGTTAGCTGAGTCACTAGAATTTATACTCGGTGTAGAACTTCAAGAAAAGCATAGGAGAGAAGAAGATGCCAACAAAATTTAAAAAAGACGGCGTAGAGTTCGTAGGTCGAGGTAGAGGAGTCCGCGGAACGCCAGTAACAAAGAAATACTTTATCAAAAATACACCTAAGCAAGAACTCATTGATTATCTCAATGCGAACAATGCTAAACCTAAAATTAAGCAGAAGTGCTTAAATGAATTAACCCGTCGTGGCATAAATATAGTATGGAAGCGACCTAATTCTGAGGCGGTGTAAGTATGGAAACGATATTATTTTTATTCGGCATAATATGTGGACTAGCGTTGACAGTCGGTATTATGTGGGCGGAGTCCAAAAGTGGGTAAAGTGATACAGTTCCCTACTGTAAAAGAGGGCGAGGAACTCCGTAAACAAATGACGGAGTTGGAAAGCGAAATAAAACTCAGACTTGATGAGCTACAAGTCATAAACGAGGAAGTAATACAATTAACAGTCGCATACGAGGATATGCTCTACAGACTATGCGAGATAACAGGTGTGGAACTACCAAGCAACATAGATTGGTCGGAGCCACCTGAGGAGTAGTAAAACGATGGCAAATCACGTAAGTAATTACATTATTTTTGATGGCAATGAAGAGTGCCAGAAAGAATGGGACAAGCTGTTCACTAACTACCACGAAACAGTTGAAAGACCTAGTTATCATGGCGATGGCACGATTAAAGTAAGGGAGTGGAAGGAAATCCAAAAGCACCCGTTCTTAAGTGGCTATAGCGATGATAATTGGTATGATTGGGGCTGCGAGAATGTGGGAGCCAAGTGGGCACATATAGAGGACGCAGACGAATGTCAAGCGTATATCATAAGCGCATGGAGTCCAATTATACCTTATATGTCTAAATTAGTACAACATTTACAATCTTTTGATATAAATGTAGTAGTATGCTGTAGATATGAAGATGAATTTAGGAATTTCATAGGTGTATGGAAAGATGACGACTATGAAGAAATAGATGGCGAAGACTTAACTTCAAGATTTGAACAAGAGTATAAAGTCGACCTATCTAGCGATGAGTTTGATTGGTCTGATGAATGGAAAGAGTCAGGCAGATGCTATGATGAACTCTTTGATGAGTTAGTCTGGGCATGGTTTGAGGAGAACGAATAGTGGCAATATACAGTAGAAGATTGACTGGTATAACAGCTACTAGAAAATGCACTTCACAAGGCAATGGGGGTAGGGGTAGACGCTGTAAAGTGGCTATGTCTACCATGAATAAAAGTAAAAAACGCTCGCACAAGAAGTATCGCGGGCAAGGGAGATAGTATGGAAATGATTAAAAATATGGGTAAGGGCATTAAGTATCAAATTGATACAGATGGCACACTCACTATAATTATAGACACAAATGTAGAGTTTGGCAAATCCGCTAGTGGTAAATCTACCATTATTGCCAGCAGCTCTGGAAATCAAAAAATCGAAACACCTAACGGAGAGGCGTTTCTTGGATTAAATTTATATAGGAAGTAGTAAAATGAGCAAAATTAACGATTATGCTAAGTTTGTAGACACTACAACAAGTAGGGAGTCTAAAAACTTTATGGCATTTATAGATAGCACAAGTAAGCTAGATGTTCAGGACAATATGAACTTGCCGAGAGTAATGACAAGCGCAATCGGTATGCTTGCTGAGAGTGGAGAATTTACTGAAGTACTGAAGAAAATGGTATTTCAAGGTAAAGAGTTCAATGAAGAGAACCGCTTCCATATGAAAAGAGAACTGGGCGACATACTTTGGTATTGGATTCAGGGTTGTATAGCACTAGGTTATACACCTGACGAAGTAATGGACGAGAATATTAAAAAATTAGAAGCTAGATATCCAGATGGCTTCGAAGTAGCACGAAGTGAAAAGCGTGAGATAGGAGATATTTAATGGAGTTATTAAACGACATAGTATTATTCCCTTATTACACCTTTAACTATATCTTTAGTTTAGCATTTTGGGGTATATTAACAATATATACTATAAATTGGTTAAATGATTACAATAATTCTGACTGGTTTCAGTATAAATGGAACAGAATGTTAGATAATATGCATGATTTCTTTCTAAAGTTTAAGTTTTGGGGTAAGAAGTGAGTCAGTATAGCGAAGTAGTAGAGGAACAAAGATTACTAATCGCTGCAGAAAAATGGGCAGTTGGAGTGAAATCACTTCATGCCCATAGTACGGATTCGATGCATTATGATAATAGACCACAAGATACTGATGGTAAATCTGTAATGGATATTGAATACAATGGTGGGTGGATAGACAGACATCAAGAGGGCGAAGTTATCCATACCTTTGGTAAGAAAATGAATAGAGTAGAGCTACTAAGAGCTTATGGGAGAGTACAAAGTGACCAGCGTTAACAAGTCTAGGCAAGAAAGAATGGCTGACGACTACCATGATGCAGAACAAGAGTATGGACACGATGAAGCTGTACATATATGTAGTGAAAAGTGGGGTTTGAGTATATATCGAACTCTAAAAGAAATAGAGAAAATTGAGGAGAACTTATGGCTGTAAATTATACACCCGAAATGGTCGACCTAATGAAGAGTAGGTATAGTGCTAATCCGACCAGAGAAACAGTAGAAGAGTTAGCAAATGAGTTAAATAAGAGCATAAAAAGTGTTATTGGTAAGCTATCTAGAGAAGGAGTTTATGAAAAGACTGAATATTTGACCAAAACTGGAGAGAAACCAGTAACAAAACGAGAGTTAGTAGAAAAAGTAGCTGAGATACTAGCAGTAGAATATCAAGCCCTAGCGGGGTTAGAGAAATCTCCGAAGTCATCACTAAAGTTATTGGAAGAAACTCTGATTATCAATCTAAGACCTGAGGAATTCAAATGAGATTATGTAAAGTAAGTATAAAGGGAAAACAAGAGTATGCTGAAGTACTTGGTTTGACCGACACCCCAACGGGTGTGAAAGCGAGATTAAGATTTGCTGATGACTCTAGGGACTTATTGCCAGTAACACAAATTCGTATGTTGCAAGATAAAGACCTAGAAAAACTCGGAGTAGGCAAATTAGCTAGAAAACTCTGGGGAAGCTAGTGGGCAATTGATGTAATTATCGGCTCTCTTATATAAATTACCTCACTTTATGTGGGGTTTTTTATTATTGATTTATTACGAATTGGTGGAAGTTTAAGGAATTGGAGACGAATTTTTAGTAAGATGTTGAAAGTTGTTTTAGGATTGGGTTCGTTGCGTCTTTATTTGGTTTCTTTAGTTGAATTGATTAACACAATATACTCCTTGATTCTCTCCAGAATTTTTCAGATTGGAGTATCGCATCTCCCCCGCTGTCGCTCCGCCGATGCTCTCAACAGAAGATTCTGAGATTAGGAGTGGTGGAGTAGTTGGTGATTTGTTTTGATTTCATTCTTAATTTATAGATATATTTTATCACACTTTTTGAAATTTTGCAAATTGTATTTTTGCTTAGGTAGTTGTAGCCTGTGTAGGAATGAGTTTTTGGTACGAAAAAATAAATTATTTTTTGAAGATAGTAGTATTGTGATGACGATTTTTGTCTACTATGACCATCATTCAAATCAAATGTTTAGGTCTTCGCTTTAAATGTCTGGTATTTTCTTTCGTAATTTTTTGCTGTCTCTTGACTGCAGCCGCTTTTAGGCGCTTTCTTTTTTGATTAGGTTTTTCGAAGTATTCGCGTTTCCTTACCTCTTGGACAATGCCTGCGTTCATGCACTTTTTACGAAAGATTCTCAATGCTCTTTCGAAAGGCATATTCTTAGAGTTAACGCTTGGCATCTGCTATCCTATCGAAAGTATAACCTTTCTTTCTCATCTGGTGCACTTTACTACGAATTGATTGCCCACTACGTCCGAGTTGGGACGCAATGATGTTCATAGGCGTATTATTGTAATGCTTTCGCAGATATTTTATTTCTTCGTCAGTCCAAGTTCTCATACATCTATTATACTAAAATATGATGCAAAAGTCAAGAACTATTTTTGTTGAACTTCTAAAATATCTTGACTGCGCGCTTAAATAGTAGTATAATATATACTGAATGAAAAAATAAAAGGAGAAAACGCATGATAATTCAAGGTAGTATGAGATACAGTCCAAGCGGGCGCAAGAGAAAGACAAATGCTTGGAAGAAAACGAAAACCCCAAACTTTACAGCACAGGCACAAAAGAAGTTCAAAACAAGTATAGAAACGACGAAAGAATATCCTAGTTTAAAAACGGGCAAATATTCAGCACCTGTAGACAATTCTTGGAAAGTAGAAGAAAGTAAAAAATACCCCGTTGCACCTGCATATAACAAAGGTGCTTATCAAGTTATACCTGCATCAGATATTAAACATATAGGAAAATAACATGGAGTTGTTCGGATTCAATGAATACCAATGGCTAGTTATAACTGTATGTATGTTTGGTATCGGCTATACTCTCGGCAAAAGAATGGGCATTTCTAATACGCTCGATTATTTAAGGGCTAAGGGTATGATAGATTATGATGACTGAAAATAGTTCTTGACATCAAGTTCAAAAATTGGTATAATAACGAAGTAAGTGAAAAATTCGCTTACATAACTAACTGCTTACCGAAAGGGAGCAAAGCGTGACCGTAAAGGCACAAAGGAGAAATTAACTATGGTAGCAAATATACATAGAGAAATACTTAAAAACTTTTGGCTAGGACATAATCCAGAATGGTTAGACCAGATGGAGACGAACTACCCAAGATATAATATAGTGGAGGGCAAAAGTGGATTCAAACTCGAAATCGCTGTGCCCGGTTGGAGTAAAAAACAACTATCCGTAATTCAAAGAGATAACGAGTTACGAATAAAGGGTGTTAAAGACAGCGAAGGAGGTGATAATTATCTTCATCGAGGATTAAGCGGGAAGTCGTTCGACAAAACATTTATCCTCAATTCCGACCTTAAAGTAGGAGACATCAAACTATTAGATGGCCTACTCACAGTCAATATCACGAAGGACGCAAGTAAAGAGGTAGAGTTCGAAATTGACTAAGAATAGCGGGGGATTCTCAAATCCCCCTCTTTCCTCCACATAGGAAACCAAATATGAAAACAGGAAGTAAAGGAATAGATTTAATAAAGCATTTTGAAGGGTGCGAGCTAGAGGCATATAAATGTCCAGCTGGCGTGTGGACTATAGGATATGGTCACATCAAAGGCGTGAAAGAAGGTATGACAATTACCGAACAGCAAGCAGAAGAAATGTTAAAGTCTGAATTAAACGAGTACGAAGGCTATATAAATAACCTAGTCACGGCAGAACTGAATCAAAACCAATTTGATGCAATGGTATCATGGGTGTATAATTTAGGTGGTGGTAACTTGAAAGCAAGTACACTTCTGAAAGTTCTAAACGCAGGAGATTATGCAGGTGTACCAGCTCAAATGATGAGATGGAATAAAGCTGGTGGCAAAGTGTTAGAAGGACTCACAAGGCGTAGACAAGCAGAGGCAGACCTTTTTGCAACATGAAAAAGTTCTTCAGTCAGCTTAATTACTATCTTGCGAAAGTATATGTGCCGATATGGAAATTCTTAGTATGGGTTTATACTTGGCTAAAGTATGCACTATTTCCTAGATATAAACTCACAGTAAGTTATAATGCGATATTTGGCGATGCTGATGATAAAGATTACATAGTTAAAAAATTCCACAAGAAACAAGATAAGTACCTAAAGTTCACAACTGATGATGATGAATTAGTAGAAGTTAGAGGAGCAGAAGGACTTAATTATAGGATAGAACAGTTATGAATCAATTATTAGTAGGAATTATTATAGTACTAAGTCTAGGTAGTTATTACCTATACAATCAAAATCAGGTGCTTACAGCAAATAATGTAGCACTAGAAACTGCAGTAGCAACCCAAGAGGAAGCTATCTCAACAATGAAAAATGATTTTGCACTACAAACAAAAGCGCTCGGTGACCTGCAGGCTAAGTCCCAAGCGACTCAACTAGAGATGAATAGATATTTAGATATATTTAAGCGTCATAATTTAACCAAACTAGCAGCGGCGAAGCCGGGTATGCTAGAGCCTAGAATCAACAATGGAACTAAAAATGTATTTGAATCAATCGAAGCAATTAGTAGGACTATTGACTCTCTCGATAATGATGTCGAGTTGCAGTCTAATCCCAACTAAACAAATAGAAGTAACGGCTAAGCCGATGGACAGAATAATCACGCAACCCGTGATGCCTAGAGAGATTGATTTAAAAGAACCACTATGGTATGTAGTGAGTGATAAGAATATTGAAGAGTTTCACGACAGGTTGACAAAGGAGCATGGCCAAATAGTTTTTGTAGCCATGTCAATCCCTGATTATGAGTTGATGAGTTATAATATGCAAGAACTCAAGCGTTATATAACTGAACTCAAAGAGGTCGTAGTCTACTATGAAAAAGTGACAGACCCAGAAGCTTTGAAAGATGAAACAAATACCAATTAAAAACATAGAACTATTAAAAAGATTAGATAGTTTTGCAACAATATTATATCAACTACCTCACACATTTAGGTCGTTGCCAAAACCAGACATTACATTTGCCACATTAAAGACCTTGATGGCAGATGCAAATTTTGTAGGTTATCCTAAGACTCATAATTATCAGTCTTATGAAGGAGATGTAGCATTTACTCGTAGTGGTCAATACAAGAAAAGACTGCGTACAGAGAAATACTTCTTCCTAAAGTATATGCAGTATGGCATGGGAGAACACTACCAACAACACGAAAAGTGGTATTACGATACCCTTACAGTTATGCCACCAAGATGGGGAAACACAGGCTGGCACAACTCAAAAAACAAAGGCAGAAATTACATCAGATTTATTCACAATGCAGGTAGTGGTTATTCAATATCAGTAAAAGAGAAGAAGCAAGTAACTGTTAAAGACCAACGCAGAGGTACCATGGGTGCAGGAAACTGGACTTGTGTTGCAGGACACATGGGTAAAGACGGAAAGACTTGGTTTGCAGACCACAACACAGGTAGTAGACCTAGAGCAGTAATTGATGTAAGTATCCCCGAACGCTATTCTGAAGAGTGGGATAGTGCAATTAAATTTATAACCGAATACTGATGAATGAACTACCAGCCATTTAATGACTTAGCCCAAGAAGCAATCCGATACATGAATCCAGAAACAGACTGGAGATTTATGCACGCAGATTGTTATACCTTTTACAACCTCACAACAACCAATAGATATATGACTAGTCTCCCAACTTGGGAAGAAAAGTATCACCAACCTTGTTTTACTGAAATTAGAAACTTTGTCAAAGACCCAAACGCAATCATAGACAACTTCACTTTAGTAGTAGCTAATGAACATACTATTTGCCACCCCGTTCGAGGGTATAGCGGAATCATAACTTTAGAGGGAAATGCCTACGCTGCTATCAATAACAATCAAGACGAAGAAGCTTTCCACCAGACAAAGTTAGGAATGTATAGAAGAATGGAATCTCATTCTCCTCATTTAGTGCGTTGGGGAGATATGAATATGTTTGGTTTTGATGTAAGTACAGAAAAACCTCTGTTCCCAGGCCCGCGTATATTTAATTATTACCCTAGAGGTAAAGCTTTGCTTTGGTATTTTGCAATCAAAGACGGAGATGGAGGGCAATATGGAACCAATTAGAATATTTGTAGGAACTTCAGAAACAGAAGATAAATGGATAGAGCGTGTACTAGTATATACATTACTAGAAAATACTGACAGAGAGTTAGAAATAACAATGATGAGACCTAGTATGTTTGAAGATTGGAACAAAACTGGGTGGGGTACACCCTTTACTTGTTTTAGATACGCCATACCTCATCTATGTGATTACAAGGGTAAAGCAATCTATATGGACTGCGACCAAATGAACTTTAGAGATATAGGAGAGTTCTACGATACTGACTTAGGCGACTGTGCTTTTGGAATGGTTTGGGACACTTTAAATATGAACCCAAAAGAATTTGCAGGTACAGACAAAGAGAGGGGTTGGTTTAGTGATAGTATGATTTTGATGGACTGTGAAAAAGCAGCTAAATGGATAGACCCAATCGAAGATGTAGCAAAATGTGACTGGGGATATAAGAATGTATTTAGTAAAAAGATAGGCAGTCCTCATAGAGAAGAAGTAGAAGATGTAATTATCAAGAGAATGGACGCTAGATGGAACTCATTTGATGGCTATGTCACAGACGGTGAGTCGCCAGATAGGGAGACTCAACAACAGTATCATATTGATGATATATACCATTTACATTTCACATCATTGAGTTCACAAATTTGGCACCCTAAATACTCACCTCATGGTAAATCATCTTATAGAAGAAAAGATATTGCCCATGTACTTTGGAAATATGTATACAAAATTAGACAGCTCCAAGATTACTTATGATACATGAGTGTGACAGACTTCCCGAAGAATTACTAGATATATGTAAAAATACATTCAATACACATTTAGGTATTGAAGGACACACAGGGAAAGGGTTAGACCATAACTTTAGAAAGACCGAGTGTAGGTATATACAAAGAGCAAAACGAGTAGGAGCTCCACACCCCAAAGGTATACAACTAATGGAAGAGTGGATAAACGAACAAGGGTATGACTATACTCCAGAAATATTGCAAATAGCCCGATATCACGAAGGGCACTTTTATAAGTGGCATACTGACGGAGATGGTAGAGGATATAGAAAGTTATCTATGTCTTGCCTACTTAATGACCCTAGCGAGTTTGAAGGTGGAGAGATGGAATTTAAAATGCCAGATAGATTCCACCCCGGCGGATTAGTTATGGAAGGACAAAAAACAGTAATGAAAATGGAAGAAGGCAAGCCCATACTATTCATGCCTAATTTAGAACACCAAGTGCTACCAGTACTAGCAGGACAGAGGGACAGTTTAGTAGTCTGGTTTCTACAGAAATGAAGTACTTAAAAGATTATCTTACAGAAGAAGAGTGTAAGTGCATAATTGATTCTTGTAATAATAAACCACGACATCAGGACAGGTACGAAATAACAAAATTTACTTTACCAAAGTCAGTAATAAATAAATTAAAAGATACGTTAGCTCCAAATGTAATAAGTTGTGCTGTTCAATGTTATGAGCCTGGCGATAGTTTTGCTCCACATAGAGATTATATTTGGCAAACAGTAGATGGTAAACAGAATTATAAACGAGATAGAGAACAAAGTATGTCTATATTATTAAATGATGGGTTTGAAGGCGGAGACCTTATGATTGAGTTTAAAAAAGCTCACATGAATAAAGGAGACGCTACGCTATTTAGTGCACACGACTTACATTGGGTAACAGGCATCTGGGAAGGAAGACGATATGTTCTTTCAGCTTGGGGAGCTAAGTTCCACAGACTTGAGAAAGCAGAATGAAGTTACCAGAATTATTAAAAATGTCTTTTGATGAGTTTAGAGATAAACGAGAAAAAGCAGAATGGTTTGTAGTAAAGGGCGGAAGCCCACGCTTCAAAGATTATTTTAGTTGGAGAGAAGCAGACCAATACTTAAACTCATATGGATTAAGTGGGCATAATCGTATGCCACAACTACAGATAATACATAGTAAAGGAAAGTATTGTCATAAGAAAAGTAGAACGAAATTACAAAAAAGAGAAATATTTGACCATTGGTGGAACGGAGATAGTTTTGTACTATCTTTATCAGAGTTCTTAAACAGAACCTTGTATCGTCAATGTGAAGATTTCGAAGAGTTCTTTGGTCGAGGACAGGCAAATATTTATATGTCTAGTAGAAAAGATGCTAAATGTTTCCCAGTCCACGCAGATACAACAGAGAACTTTCTGTTCCATGTTAGAGGAACTGTTCGGTGGTACATTTATAATGAAACCGAATGGGAATGTAAACCTGACGAGGCAACAGTAGACCAAGTGATTGACCTAGAAGAGGGAGACCTTCTCTGGTTACCACCAAAACTGTATCACAGGGTAGAAACCCTAGGCCCAAGAATATCAATCTCTTTCCACTTTCACCCACCTAAGTGTGATTGGTGTGATGTGAATCACGAAGAGCACCCTGGTAAGGTGTGGAGAGAGCCGTGGTTGGATTGGATTGGAGACATAAATGGCTCAACCAAGTGAACAGTTCTCAGGCGATATGTCTAGGAACGAAGTTGAAATAGACCTTAACAAGTTTATGGCTATGGTAGCTGAAATAGGCGAACTGAAAGCTAAAATTATGGAAATGGAAAATGAAAGAGAACCAGATAACCCATGGCAGAAATGGATATGGTTATCGCAGATGATAGACGCATGGAGAATATTCCCTCGTTTATTCCTTTCAGTTTACATTTACTTACTTTACTATTGTACTATGTGGTTTATGGCTTTAGAAACACCGACATTAGAGCAATCAGGACTTATCTCGATTGTCGTAGGTGCGGGTGCAGCATGGTTTGGATTATATGCAGGCACAGCTAAAGATAAGATAAACAGTAAGTAGTTATTAAACGAAGTTAAAAATAGTTCTTGACAGAACTTCAAATTTTATGTATAATATACATAATAAAAAAATAAAACTATAAATATAAATAGTTTGAGCAGTTTGGACACCTCCTCAGGACAAGTGAACAGAGGACTGAGATTCCGCAACCTAATATGTAGTACAGCGTGTGAACGCTATGTAAGTAATTAACACTAAATACAAAAGAATAGGTTAACGA
>ERZ802830.3825-NODE-3825-length-12422-cov-6.58567_pt1 | contig 12422 bp, 19 predicted proteins | sample MGYA00345654_ERZ802830 | MGnify/ENA primary metagenome ERZ802830 (study PRJEB30503, sample SAMEA104212375) | marine metagenome | biome: Westerlies Biome; feature: [SRF] surface water layer (ENVO:00010504) within the epipelagic zone...; material: water... | reverse complement strand
ATATTTTTGTTTCTTTATCAATTTTTTATACAAAATATAAAATAATAAAATAATAACGCACAGGTTTAATAGTATGATAAATATACATGTTGATATATTAAAACCGATTGGGTTTATTTCAATGTCCATTTCGTCGTACAATATACTTATCACCATTGTTTCGAGGTTGTAGTAACACATTTTGGCAAACCAATTGCATTCTTCATAAGAAATTAACAACCCATTTGTAAAATATACAATCAATGATATTGTGTATGTAAAAATATTCTTTGCACTGTAACCATATAACATAAATATGCTATATATATATGAACGTATCATGGTTAATGTTAATATAGACATAAAATACGAGTTGAGTAATGATGAGTCCAAATTAAATATTATTTTTGTAAAAGCAAAACACACAGATGAAAAATATATAGCTTGTATAAAATTGTGTATAACCAAGTAAATAACAAAATCCGAAAAATATATGTTTTTCTTTTTGATATCTTTTTGCATATTTTCATACAGTATAGGAATTCTTTCCATCACATCATGGTTGCAAGTGATTATTACGGTATAGACAACCGTCGATGTAATCTTAAATTGTTGCGTAAAGTCATCATCTAAAGGAATACAAATCTGTGTCAATAAAATAACAAACAGAAGAGAAAATTGATGAACAATATTTGTTATAAAAAAATACTTTTTCGAGTAAAAATATTCTAAACGAAGCAAATTATATATTCGCATGTAGAATGAATAATATTCATCGGGTGTTTCAGTTGGTAAATGCACAACATCTGTTAATGTTGTTTTTGAAATTAAAGAAACATTACCATTATTTATATCTATCCGTGTTTTATTTTCTAAAATAAGGTTTTCATGATGTGTACAAATTAATATAATAGCATTTTTATTTATTTTTTCAACATCTAAAACAGCTTGTGTAACTATTTTTTGGTCATTTTCTGATAAATTTGCATATGGTTCATCCAAACAGAATATATTTTTTTTCCTAATGAAATCAATAACTAATTTACATCTTTTTTTCTGGCCAGAAGAAAGAGTATGAATATATCTATCTCTATCAATACCGTTCATCAATGGCAATATGTTTTCTAAAAGCCCGTTGTCATTCTTCGGCATAAACGAGGAAAAAGTTAAGAGTTGCTTAAACGTCAAAAAATCATACATCTTAAAAGATGTTTCTAAATGAGACACCATATCGCATGATATAAGATTATTATTGTATGAAATTCTACCATATATGTCATGATTAGAAACACCACAAATCGCATCCATTAATGTACTTTTACCCGAACCAGAATATCCAGTGATATAATGAATTCCTGGTGTAAATGAATGACTAAACGTTTTTATCAATGTATTATCATTCGATTTTATTGATAGATTTTCTATACACAACATTAAAAATAAAATAAATGACTTTATACTTTGATTTTTTCTTCAAAAAAGTCACACATTTTTTTATCGCATCGGATTGCTACATTTTGTGATTTAAATTTACCCAATAGTATATCATGTTTATTGTTTACATTATGTATTTCGTATATTTTAATGTGTTTATATTTGTATGGCCTATGTAAACGAATAACATTCTTAAAATGTCTTCTGGTTAATGGTATCAATTTCCTTGGTATTTTAATAGTTTTTATAAATTTATATTTATCTGGAACTATGTTTTTAGATAAATCATTAACTATATTACCATTGCATACTAACAATAATATGAACCATATGCATATTTTTATAATCATTTCATATAAGTATGAAGATTATATACTACAGAATTGTATAAGAATATTCGTACAACTTATTAACGTACAATATAAAAAATAAAAAATGGTGAAATCCAATTTTAATATTACTGTCTCGGGTGTCGTTTCTACCTTAAAAAAGAATAAAAAAAAGTTGTTAAAATTAAGGAAACCAAGCAAAAGTAATAAAGGTAAAAGAGGCCAGCAATTAGAAATAATATTGGGTCTACCTAATGGTAACTCCTTGACAGATATGACCGATGGTGAACTTAAGAGCTATACTCGTGGTGAATCTATAGCAGTGACACAGCTAAAGCATTGCTTGAATGAAATTATTAATAAAAAAATAGCATTTCATAACAGTAAAGTAGGAATAAAAATGAAACAAACGATTTATGTTGCATTTTATAAAACGTCTGGTACATACAAAGACTATACAGTATTAAATAAAAAAACTCATAAAAAACATTATCAACATTTAAAAGAAGACTATGAACATATATGTAAACAAATAGTAAAAAATTACAAAAAGAAAACTGAATTGCATACAATAACTGGACCAAATAATTTATTGCAAATTCGAACAAAAGATTCCAAAAATAAATATGGGTTATACAATCCGTTAATGTTCCAAAATTGGCAAGCCAAAAACAAAAATATGGCCTTCTACTTAACAGCTGAATTTGGTAAACAATTGTTTCAGAGATGGGTGTAAAATAATAAAAGAATATTCTACTATCTTAATAGCGCACATTATAATTACAAAAAATGGACATCAGAAACTTTTTCGGCGGTGGTAATACTACAAAAAGAAAAATAACTTCAGTCAGTGCTGATGATTTCTTTACTATGAAAAAATTTAAACCCTCGCCACAACTTAAACCTTTACCCCAAGAGATATGGTATGTCATTGCATCGTTCTGTGACATTGAAGCTCTATACACACTTATTAACACGTCGATTGTCAAAAGTGTAAACTACAAGAAATTATCAGATACATGCCATGAACGTCTTCGCGCATACATATTAAGGAAAAAGTATGAAAAAGAATTTCCAAAAGGTACGCCATTAGTATGTGCATGTGAATTAGGACGTTTTGAGGATGTGAAAGTATTGATTGCATGCTATAATGATGTGAATGAAAGTGGTATGTCATTGAAAGAATACGTGAGTCAAGTCGGTAAAGGTAGGTATGGTTTTGATTGTACACCTTTAATGTATGCTGCATGGAACGAACATTTCCAAGTAGTTGAATATTTGATTGAACAATGTGAAGCTGATCCTAATATTGCAAATAGGTATGGATGGAATGCATTACATTTTGCAGCAGATAATAACAGAACGAATACTGAGTTGATTGAATTGTTATTAACTCATATGACTCTTGATAGCATTAATAAGAAGCAGTTCGGAGGATTCACTCCCGTGGACTATGCATATAGTTATAATGATAGTTCAATTCAACAAGAGATCATTGCACTTTTACGTTCAAAAGGTGGAAAAGCAAATTGTCATGATGAAAATGGTAGAGATGTAGGAAGAGGTAATGGTGATTTAAATGAATAATAAAAGAATATTCTATCTATAAAATACCACTATAATTATATTAAAATGAAAAGAAAACACCTATCTAAACCCATACTTAAATGGGTCGGTGGTAAAACCCAACTACTTGATAGACTAATGCCTAAATTTCCTACTAAAATGAAAAATTACCACGAGATATTTACTGGAGGTGGTAGTGTATTGTTTCGCGTATTAAAAATGAAACAACAAGGCCTATTAACTATCGAAAAGGTATATGCCTATGACAAAAATGAAGGATTAATTCATTTTTACAAGAATATTCAAACCAAAAAAGACGAATTGTATTCATACATCGAACATTACAAGCGCCAATACCATTTTATAAAAGATATGAATATCGATGTTGACGAAACAGATGCGAAAGAGCGTCGTAAACGATTGAAAGTGCTGCGCAATCCACAGGAAAAAACAACAACATCGCGAGAAGCATATTATTATTGGCTTCGTAACAAATTCAATGGATTGAATAAACAATCGGTGGAGTATTCAGCGTTGTTCTTGATATTAAACAAGACTGGATTCCGTGGTTTATTTAGGGAAAGTTCGAATGGTTTCAACGTTCCGTTTGGTAATTATAAAACAGTGAATGTAATAACAAAAGAAAGGTTGAATGAAATACATGACATGATAAAGGATGTGACATTTGTATGTTGTGATTTTACGGAATCGATGAAACGAATACAGGAGGGTGATTTTGTATATTTAGACCCACCATATGCTCCTGAAAATGAACATTCATTTGTGGGATACAATCAAGACGGTTTTGGAAACCATGAAACGTTGTTTGAATTAACTAAGAAGCAGCCGGCTAAATTTGTGATGAGTAATGCGAATGTTAAATTGGTGATAGACAAATTTAAAGAGTATACTATAGATGTTGTAGAGGCGAAGAGAGCTATTAATTCGAAGAAACCGGGAGCGAAAACATTAGAAGTTATAATTAATAATTAAATATCATACATTAATTCTCTACTTGTCATTATATCTAGTAATGTACCATAACCACATAAAACGTTTGCAGTTTTATAGCCTGCTTCTAATTGTCCTAATAACCCTTTCGTATGTACAATATCTTTTCCACAAACATATATTTGCTTATCAGAGGTGTAGGGTCTTAAATTTTTTGTATAGTGAACCAATGGCAACGTTGTTGTTTTGATATCAGCCCATTCGACTTTATAATCTTTTAACATGTTTACAAACGTTTCACTTATTTTCTCTTTATCTATTGAATCTTTCGTTACCATTTCAAACGTTATACTGTTTTTTTCCTCTTCATTTTTATTCATTTTGTTGGAGCTACAACGAATAATGGAGTCATCTTGTACAATCATTTTGTCAACGTGTTTATAATTTTCTACAGACAGTAGTCCATATATTTTTTTGTATAGTGTCTTAACTTCTGCTATTTGTTCAATATGTGGTATTAATTCTTGTGTTTTATGATATGGTAATGAAGATACTATGTACTTTGCACTTATTTCGTGTTCATTTACAACGATAACGCCTTCTTTTTTTACGGATGATACGTTTGCTTTTGTCAAAATGGTTCCACCATGGTATTCTATAGTATGTTTTAATTCGTTTACAATTCCTTTGCTACCTGTTACATTATAATACGCGCCATGTTTGTAATGAAGTAATTTGTCTAACAATACGGTACAATCTATTTTTTCTAATACATCGTTAGGTCCTGTACCAATATATGCTATAAAATGTTGTTGTTCTTTTTTTTCTGTTATGTCACAAAAATAGGTAAGAAAATCAATCGTTGAAGTGTTTTTATATTCAATATATTTTCTGCAACATATTTCTTGTAATATACAACATAAACGTTCTGGTATATACAAATCATTTATTTTTTCATACAATTTTTTTTCACACATTTCGTAAGCATCTACATGTTTCCATAATTTTTTCTGTTTTATTGTTCTTCTAGTCGTATAAAATGAATTATAGAAATCACATGTATCACTTACGGATAAATAAGCATTGTTTTTATCTGTTATGCGCGACCACCATATCTGTTTCTCTGTTAACCAATCTATCAATGGTCTAGTACGTATTAAACTACCTACATCTTGATAGGAAGTTTCAAATATACACCCGGCTTTTTCTGTGTATACAAACGAACCTCCTAATTTGTCTTCCTTTTCTAATACAAGAACTTTATGTCCTGCTTTGGATAATGCGGCAGCACACGCCAAACCGGATACGTTGCTTCCTATGACAATGAGGTCGCTTTTTGGAACTTTTTCAATACTAAACGTTGTATCTTCAACGTCCCTTTTCTTTTTACGAACTTTTTTTACATTCTTGCTCACTAATAACCATAATGGCAATGCTAAGTATAATAATATAATAAAAAACATAATAATAATCCTATCATTGCCTTTATACCGAATATTAAAAGAATATGTCATACCTCGAATATCGATATTAAATAAGTAACAATGAGCAATAGCTCCAATACGCAAACATTAACATTTACAATAACCATAGATTTCGACAAGGCATCAACAGCATGGAAAGCAGATACACTAGCAGACAATCCAGCAGCGCTCAAGAAGAAACAGAAAGCGTTTTGGAAAGCCGCAAGAAGCAAAGAACCGGGTATTATTCGGCGTTCTGGCCGCAAACGCAAAGCACCGGAACGTTTAATTACCGAAGGTACCCGCAAGTCAACAAGGCTCCGCAAAAGCCCCGACCGCCTGATAAATTCTCATTGATTTTACCAGACACAAATACTGAACTTATATTTATAAAGGGTTCGGTAACCGATTTCAAAGGTGAATCGATAGTCAATGCTGCTAACGAACAATGTCTAGGCGGCGGCGGAGTTGATGGAGCTATTACAAAAGCAGGAGGTCAGAAATTAGCAGACCATCGACAAAAACTACCGATATTGTACGACAATGTAAGAGTACCAACCGGCGATGCAAGGATTACCAATGGCGGTGATTTAAATGCATCGTATTGTATTCATGCAGTTGGACCAGACTTTCGAACCGTTGAAAATCCTTATCAATCACTTGATGCATCCTATATTTCCGTTCTAAGAGAAGCAAAAATGAACCAATTGAAAGAAATAGCATTTATACCATTATCTTCTGGTATATTTAGAGGCAGTGAACCTGTCAAAAAAGTTATCAAAACAGGGTTAGAAGCTATTGTTAACAATACATACAATGGGTTAGAGAGAGTTTATATGTATGGGTTCAAATATGAAGAGATGGAAACGTTTCACACACTTTATTTAAAATTAAAAAAAATGATTAACAAATAATTAATTATTATATATTTAAATGATATGTATCGCCCCAAAACACTCTACCACCACTGCCTGCTAAAAATGGGTCGTATGTCTCATATGCATTTTTAAATGCTTTTATTTCTTTTAGATGTATCAATGCACGTTTTACACCATGTTCCATAACTTTGCCGATTGTATTTATATCTGTTATATACCCGGACCCTTTTTGTGAAATAATATCTCTTGCAAAATGTATAATCAACGAAACAATCTCATCGGGTAAATTCATATGATTAATTCATATCTATTTAAATACATATTTAAGCTGTTTAATTTTTATAAATGATAATTCATACACTTATTTTTCTAGTGTACCTTTACATCTACACGTTTCATGTCTACGAAAAAGCACATCTACAAGCGAAAGTTTTTATCGCATCTATAACGTTCGTATTACCAATGATCAATGGTTATATAATATATACAACAGGAAACCAAGATTTAGATTTATATTATGCGATTCTTTGGTCACAATGCTTATCTTATCTGTTTGACGTTATACCGTCGTATAAGAACAAGAACTATAATCAGGTTACCCATCATTTAATAGGATTACCATTAAATTATTGTGGGTTTATTACGCGTTACGATTATTCCGTTTTTGTATTAACCAATAATATATATTTTTTAGAACAAGGGTGGAACGTTTTTTATTACATATTTAAATTGTTAGACTTATATGGATTGAAGCATCATAAAATAAGATTAATGTTTAAAAATATACATTTCAAAGGGGTGTTAATTGTTTTTACATTAAAAATATTGAACACAGTGTTTGTATACATAACAGATATGCATATATTAATACAGTTAATGGCTACTCTTCAACTTGTATGGAATGTGTACACGCTTAAAAATAAAAAATTATTATAAACTATTTCTTATAATATCGAACGCGTGTTCTTTTAACTCTTTTTTATCTTTAAACGTCTTTGAATGAATAACATCATGTACTTTTACAACTGCCGACACTCCAATCCAATCCGATATTTTCAATTTATCTGGTTTACCATTTTTTGGAGGGTCCAACCCTATATCTTTATTATACTTTATACTACATGGTATGATGTCAATATCATGTTCGTTTGCCAACTCGAATATTCCTGATTTAAATGTTTTTGGTATACCGTCGCGATGACTTGTCCCCTCCGGAAAAACAATGACATTGTCATGCTTCAAGCATTCTAATATTTTTTCTTTCGTTTCCTTTCCTGAACTATAATCGCCTCGTTTATATAGTATAGTCATAGCAGCTTTAAAGAACATTGAACTAAACATATACATTAACCCTACACCACCGCTAGTACGTTTTCTTTGTGTCAACAAATCTGTTTTTACAACAGTGTAGCTACATGGGAATATCCACCTTAGTATGAAATAATCTAATGCAGTATAGTGATTGGCCAATATTAAATACGTTTTATTCTTTTTATGGGGTTTACCGTGTATTTTAATATCACAATTTAATATGTATAAAAAAATACTATACACAAAAATTAAATATTTTGAGCGGTAAGGTATAATCATAAGAAAATATGGATTCAATAACCATAAAATGGTAATTACACAATATGTAAGAAAGATAGCAACGTACATTGTATGGTTACCACGTGTTTATATACTCGTGTCCACTATTCATTATTGAATATATGTTAATGATAGTCAATACAATGATGCCTAATTGTATTAATATGAATTGCCAATTTTTTTGAATTTTAAAAAATGCTATTTGAAAGCATGCGCTTGCCAACACAAGCATTTGAGACCAAAAACTTAATTTACCATCTTCCAATACTATGCTACGAATAGCTTGAATGATGCCTGATAATGCTATCAAAATAAATCCAATGTTTTTAAATAATTCTTCATACTTGGATTCGTCCATTATTTGACGATTTTATTAACTAATGATGTGGACCAACCATTAAATACAGAGTAATTTTTATCAAAACCGTTATGGTGTGTTTTATGATTCTTTGGATTCAATATAATATGGTACTCTTGTAACATGTGTATGAAACGAAAGGTAAAGGTATTACGTTCTTTTTTCGAAATAATGTTCATTTTATGTGCTACCCTATGTGTTGTCTGGCTAAAACTACCTATTCCAAATAATATAATTTGTATAATTATACTTATTTGAATAGTATAATGTGTTATATTATTATATTTTAAACCCGTGTTGACTAGAAAACACAAGAACGGTAAAAACCATGCTGTCGAAATTTGGTTTAAAAGTTCAACCATGCTAGATTTAGTCATTTTAATTGGATTTTCGTGATGAATTTGGAAATTGTCAGCAATATTTTTTATTATTTTAATGTTTCCTGTGTAATTGTCTAAGTAATAATGTATAATTGCTCCAACAAAATCTGTAACATATAAACCTACCATACAAGTCAAAAACATCGTAAAGAAAGAAATATCATATTCGTTTTTATATTCAAAAGATATATACAATAAAAACACGCAAGAAAAATATAAAAAAATATTAATCATAGGGAATCTAGTCAAACCATAAATATTATCTGACATGTATATAAACATACTTGTGTACTTTTATACATGCCGGATATAATATACGTTTTGGAGTGTAAAAATAATCATTATTTTATAGGCGTTTCTGAACGTAAAAAATTAATAAAACGTTTACGTCAACACAGAGATGGAAAACATCCAGGATGTTTTTGGACAAAACGTCACCATGCACTAAAATTAATATCTTCTTCTATATTAAAATTTCAAAATCAACCGACCATTGAAACGGAAAAATGGATGAAAATGAAAGGTATCAATCATGTTCGCGGTGGCGATTATCAATCGTTGAAGTTGTCTCAAGAACAAATGCACAGAATTAAACGCAAATTTAAATTCAAACCAAACGCTTGTTGGCGTTGTGGTCGTGTTGGTCATCTAATAACAAATTGTTCCTCAACAACTTATTACAACGGTGAAGCGTTTTCGGACGACGAAGACGATGAAGAAGATTCTACATCTTCATCCAGCTATACGTATTCAACAAAAGTAGTGGACAATAGACCAACACCTGGCATGACATGGCATTCTATCCCACCTTAATATATTGAAAGTATAAGTAGGATGATTGTCGTTTAAATGTATAGAGTTATTTTAAAAAGGACGCTACATGATAGAAAATTGCCTTCCGTCATGCCTATAGATGTTCGGCCTGTTTTTGTTAAAGGTTCAGAAAAAAGTCCACGAAAAGCAGATTATTCAAAAAAACAATCAAAACCAAATAAACGATGGTATAATTTAAAGAAACACGGATGGTTTACAAAATGAACGTATAAATAAAATAAAATACTTTTAAATGGACACTGTACAAGAACGTTTAATACCTGGACCTAAATTATCTCCTAAAAATAATTTAAGATTGTTTTATAGCGTATCTATATCGGTATTTATTACATTAATACTGTTATTAATTATAACTGGTTATACTGGATATACCGTTCACACTGTACATAATGTTGCATTAAACACACAGGTATTAATCGATGACATACATGAATTGTTACCCAATGCTAAATTAGGATTGGAATTAGTAAAAGCGATGTGTAACGATAAAAATTTTACCAAAGCATACAATTGGACAAAACCATGGTGTGCTAAAATTTAAAGCATACTATTCATTACATAATTTTTAATATCTAATTTATATCTAGCACTTGTATATTCTATCGTTTCATTTGTCCAATACGCATCCAAAGGATGTGGAAACCCTATAGCAAACAATTGATAATTATTTAAAGACGATATATAATCTTCTAACCATCCATAATACATTTTCTGTGTAAACCCACTATTCCAAACATTTATCGGTGCGTTTGGTTTTGCATATGCTAAATTTATAACATAACGAACACAACCTTTCTTAACAGGAGTCCCGCGATGCCACACGTCATGTCTATACCATAAAACATCTCCTTTTTTCATATGAATCTTTACCTCTCTTTCATATAGTTCAGAACGGTCACATCCCAACGAAATCATAGTCGATTCTGCCTTTTTGCGATCGTTTATAAACGGATATGTACTTTGTCCAGGCATTTTAATGTATGGTGGCTTATACCATTCATCTTCATTGCCATTTCTAGGTACTATTGCTGTAGCACCACCAGTTTCATTTGTATCAGACAAATACACTATACAAGATACTACATTAGGATTGTTCCATGACGGTGGATGAACAAAACTATTGTTTCCATAATCCATATGATGGCGTTGATCCGAATTAGATTGTTCATAGGTTTTTGAATGTTTTTTTGCCCATGCAACGGATTGAATCAAACGTACTGGACAATCCAAAAGTTGTTGTGCACAACTTAATAATTTTTTATTTAAACTTATTTTATTCAATGATTTATATCTTCGCGATGGAAACATTAACTCAGGTTCATCTCCAAAATCATTGCGAATACTAATATTTTTATAATGATTTATAACGTCAAATGTAACGTTTTCAACGTTTAAATTGATACATTGAGATGTTGTATATCCTTTCGTTCTCCAATGCAATTCTTCCAAAGGTGTCAACATTTAAAAGATAACTTATGTATTATATAGTCAAAATCAAAAATACAATTAAATATAGACATATTAATATACAAAACGATAACAGAAAATTAGTCGATGTTGCTAATTCATATAAATCTATGAAAAACAGGATACATTCAACATAAGTATAATGTGTATGAGAATAAGGTTTATATTTATTACATATAGAACAAAAAAAAACAGGTTTTTTGTTATAAGATAATATATGTTCTACTAAATCTTCTGGTAATTCTTTCCATATTATTGACATTCTTACCATCTAATATCTACTAAAATAATATAAAAAATAAATAAAATAAACGATATTAATAACACGAAAGAAAAAACGATATCAAACACATCGCACGTTTTTATAGCGATTAATTTAGGATAGATACGAATTCCGTTTATAACATAATAACAAACATGGTTTTTATCTTCTTCTATCTTTTTACATATGGGACAAAACGATTCTCCATGAAATAAAAAGTCCATAATATAATAAGACAAATCTTCTGGTAACGTTTTCCATTTATTAATCATCTTCATAGAATATTCTTTTTATGTAATACAACCATGATTTATACATACATGCATACACATCGAAAAGGATTTCGAATATGTTCCGTTTGTAACAGAAAATTAACCATGGACAACTATTGGTCAAAAGGGAGAGGTAGAAGGTCTTACACTTGTAAATTTTGTTTTGCTTATAAAATAAAACAAAAAAGAATGTATGAAAAATTAAAAAAGAAGAATAAAAAACAATTAAAACAACAATGTAAAAATAAAGATATCGTATTATTTTAATTCACCTATTTTTAACGTTCTACTGTATCTTTTTAGTATACTTTTACTATGCAACATCTCAAATTCTTCCGTTGCGTCTTTCCCAGCGTAACGCATAACCACCTTCTTTCCACCAGGATGAGACTCTTTAAAATCGGTGACGTCGTAGACATCGCCTCGAATGATAATCCATGCATCGTTATCCGTATTGTGTGTTGATACTTCTTTTCTTGTAAACATTATGAACTATATGAATAGTGTTTTATAGTCAAATTTTTACGTGTATATAAATGTATTATATAATGTCACATAATTATTAAAAATGTCCAAAACATCAGGTGTGCCTGAACAATTGTATAATGGACCGTTAGTGCTGTGGATGGAGAAGATGAAAGATAAAACCACTTTGAATT
>ERZ802830.3823-NODE-3823-length-12429-cov-21.2872_pt1 | contig 12429 bp, 16 predicted proteins | sample MGYA00345654_ERZ802830 | MGnify/ENA primary metagenome ERZ802830 (study PRJEB30503, sample SAMEA104212375) | marine metagenome | biome: Westerlies Biome; feature: [SRF] surface water layer (ENVO:00010504) within the epipelagic zone...; material: water... | reverse complement strand
CCAGCTCACATGTTTGCTGGAATTTGGGGAACACTTGCAGTTCCACTAACAAATACTGATGCATCTTTTAGTGCACAAGTAATTGGTGTGCTATCAATTAACATTTTTGTATTTGTCGTGTCATACATTGTGTTCTCGATTATGAAAGGAACATTTGGAATTAGACTAAGTAAAGAGGCTGAGTCCAAAGGTACTGACGTAACCGAAACAGGTGTAATAGCATACGCAATACGAGACTAATTGCATGCAATATAGGGGCTCTTCGATCTCCATGTCGTTATCTCATTGAAGAGCTCCTAACAAAACAAAATTAGCTTAATATCTCTCTCTTGCTAGTTAGTTAGTAAAGGCCCCGAAAGGGGCCTTTTTATTTTGTAAAATTTTTAAGTGTTTCTAAAACCTCTTTAGCATGATCTTTAACTTTAACGTTCTCCCAAACTTTTAATATTTTGCCTTTTTGATCAATTAAGTATGTAGAACGAATTATACCCATAAACTCACGACCCATAAATTTTTTTTTACCCCAAGCTTTATATTTTTTTAAAACTTTAAGTTCCTCATCAGCCAATAAATCAAACTTAATTTTATACTTTTCTTTGAATTTTTCGTGACTTTTTAAACTATCTTTTGAAATGCCATAAACTTCACAATTTAATTTTTTAAACTTGGGAAGAAGTTTATTAAAATCGATTGTTTCAATTGTACATCCTGGAGTATCATCTTTAGGATAAAAATACACTACAACGAATTTTCCAACAGAATCCTTTAATGAATATTCTTTTTTATTAGTAGAATGAAGTTTAAATTTTGGAGCTAAAGTTTTTTCTTTAATCATTATATTCACCTTATTTAATTGATTTTGGTTATGAAGTAGATTGTTTTTACGATATACACATTTTCAAATCAACAATTATGAAGACAGTAATTTTAGCAGGGGGATATGGCACAAGATTAGCTGAGTATACCGATAAAGTCCCCAAACCAATGGTTCAAATTGGAAATAAACCAATATTAAGTCATATAATGAATTTTTATCAATCGTATGGTTATGACGAATTTATAATTGCAGCTGGTTATAAAAAAGATGTCATCAGAGAATATTATGAAGGCAGTAAAGAGTTTAAAAATATAAAGATAATAGACACTGGGGAAGACACAATGACAGGCGGAAGAATCTTGAGATTAAAATCACAGTTCGATAAAAATGAAAATTTTTTTATGACCTATGGAGATGGTTTGTGTTCCATAAACTTGGATAATCTAATTCAGTTTCATACAAGTCATAAAAAAATTGCAACAGTTACAGCAGTTCATCCTCCAGTTAGATTTGGAGAATTAGAAATTAACGGTGATGATGTAACTAAATTTGAGGAAAAACCTCAAGCAAGTGCTGGATGGATTAATGGAGGCTATTTTATATTGAACTCAAATGTTTTTGATTATATCGATAATGATAAAACTTTGTTTGAAAAAGAACCAATGACCAATTTATCTAAAAACAATAATCTAAAAGCATTTAAACATGAAAAATTTTGGAAATGTATGGATACACTTAGAGATAAAATTGAATTAGAAAAAATATTAAAAGATCAGGGTACCATATGGAAAAAATGAATAGTTTTTATAAGAATAAAAAAATTCTTGTTACAGGCGCAACTGGCTTTAAAGGCTCATGGTTATGTTGTTGGCTGTTACAAATGGGAGCTAAAGTTTATGGAACTGGTTACAGTCCTAATCAAAATAAGAATTTATTTTATAAATTAAAACTTCAAAAAAAAATAAAGCTTGGAATTTTTGATATCAGAGACAAAAAAAAATTAGATAAATTCATTTCTAAATACAAACCTACAATTATTTTTCATTTAGCGGCACAGCCTTTAATTATAGAGTCTTATTTAAAACCTCACAAAACTATCGATGTAAATGTTGGGGGAACATTAAATGTATTAGAGGCTTCAAAAAATTTTAAATTTATTAAATCACTTGTAATGATCACATCTGACAAGTGTTATGAAAATGTTGGAAAACTAACCAGATATAAAGAAAACGATGTTCTCGGTGGTATAGACCCATATAGTGCATCAAAATCTTCATCAGAATTAATAATTAGAGCTTATCGAGAAAGTTTTTTTAAAGATAAAAGAAATTGTGGTGTGTCAAGCGCTAGAGCAGGCAATGTTATAGGAGGAGGGGATTGGTCAGCAAACAGATTAATTCCTGATGGGATAAGATCATTATTGAGGGGTAAATCAATTTATCTACGTAATCCAAAATTCAACAGACCATGGCAACATGTTTTAGAGCCTTTAAGAGGTTATTTGATCTTAGCTAAAAAACAATTTTTAAATCCAAAAAAGTTTTCTGATGCATGGAATTTTGGTACAAAAAATAATTCAGTTAAGAGTGTAAAAGAAATAATTGAATATATGATTGCTTTTTGGGGTAGTGGTAAAATTAGATATAATAAAAAAGTTAAGTATTATGAACAAAAAAATTTACAATTAGACATTAAAAAAGCTAAAAATAATTTAAATTGGTACCCTACATACTCTGTTAAAAACGGAGTAAAAATCACCACAGAATGGTACAAAGATGTCTATAAACTCAAAAAAGATCCATTTGAAGTCACTAATAATCAAATTATTGGATACATGAATGAAAATAATTGGCGTTAAAAAGATTAAGCAAAGAGTTTTTAAAAACCCAAAAGGTGATTTACTAAAATTTGTGTCTAAAAAAAATGATTTTTTTAAGTCATTTGGAGAAATTTATTTTAACGAAATAAATTCAAATAAAAAAAAGGGTTGGATTTTACATAAAAAAAATCAATGTATATTTACAGCTGTTTATGGCGAGGTTAGCTTCAAATTATATGATGGGAGAAAACAATCATCAAGTTTTAATAAAGAAACAAACATTACTTTAAATAAAAATAAATATAATATTTTGATTGTTCCACCTGGCGTCTGGTTTTCATTTACCACAAAGAAAAAAAAATCAGTAATTGCAAATTTAATTAACAAGCCCCATTCAGATGGTGAAACTCTAAAATCCAATCTGATTAATGGAAATTATATAAAATAAAAAATTATTTTTCCCACTCACTCTTAACATCGATAAAGGGAGAAACTCCAAATATTGAGTTTGCATTTGCCATATGAATAGACAAAGATGGTATAGGTGAAATGCATATTTCTTTTTTACATATTTCGTTAAGATGTTTTTCAATTGGATCATTATGATCTTGGCAAGTGAGTTTAAAATTATCCCAGTAACTATTTAAAATTTCACTACTTGTCATAAAACTACATAAAATTTTATCTAATGTTTGCCAATGTCTATGACTACCAGTAAGAATATTAGTTTCTCTTTCTTTCATGTATAAATAAGGATAGTCAGATGGAACCAAAATTAACTCTTTATTAAGTTGAGAAGAAATTCTCTCATAAGTCATTATCATTTCTTCAATTAAGGTTTCTTTGTGCAAGTAGTCGTCTTCTAAAAAAAAAACTAAATCATCATTACTTTGTTTACCAATATTAAAACATTTAAATAAACTACTTAAATTCCCGTATATATCTTTATTATAATCTAAATTGATTTCATCTTTATATTCATTTTTATCAAAAGGTATTATTTTAACTTCAAAATTTAATTTAGAAAAAATATCATCAAATAATTGACTGATATCTTCACTTTTACTTTGATCAACAATGGTTAAATTTATTTTGAAGTTTTTAAATTTATTACTAAATGAATTTATAGATATAATAAGTGATTTTAAAGACTTTGAAATGTAGTCTAACTTATCTTTATTAAATATTCTTTTTTTATTTTGGTCTGATATGTGAATATTAGAATTCGTTCTAACAATAATTCCTAAAGATTTTATTTTTCTTGTTATTTTCACTTCGCCTAGTGGCATGACTATGGATTTCTGATTAATGATACTAAGATTGTTATAGTTTTTATCTTTTAGTGACGGAAAAGAGAATTCATTTTGGTCAATAATCTCGTAACCACATAATCTATTCAATTTAATTAACAATCTTTTTAATAATTTCTTCACATCTATAATCGTTATTTTATTTGGAAATTAATGTAAATTAATATATTAAAAATATCATGACAATTAAATCAATCCAAACTTTGGTGTCTGATGCTATGAGTGAAATAAAAACAATTAGTGCAGATGAGGCTTATAAATTGGTAGAAGATAATAATTGTAATCTGATAGATATTAGAGAGATAAATGAATTAAACAAAACTGGAAGCGTAGAAAATTCAAACCATATTCCTCGTGGAATGTTGGAAATTTTTTTAGATCCAAACAGTGTATTTTTCCAAAACGGAAAACTTGATAAAGATAAAGAAATGGTTTTATTTTGTGCTGGAGGCGTAAGATCTGCTTTAGCTGTAAAATCCTTAAAAGATATGGGATACGATAAAATTTCTCATATAGACGGTGGATTTGGATCTATAGCTAACAGTAAGTTCAAAATAGTTTAATTTTTTTTAAGTTCTTCAATTGCATATTCAAGACGGTCTTGGCCCCAGAATATTTTTTTATTTACTATAAAAGTTGGAGCACCAAACACATCTTTCTCAAAAGCGTCATTTGTAATTTTTTTTAATTCATCTTTGATAGACTGATTTTTTAAATCATTAAAAAATTTCTCTTTATTAATATTTAATTTATCTAATAATAAATTAATATTATCATGTTTAGTTAAATCTATATTATTTACCCAATAAGCCTCAAAAAAAATTTTTAAATATTCATTTTTTTTGTCTTGTTCAACACACAAATAACCTCTCATCATATTAAGAGTATTTATTGGAAAATTTGTATTCCATTGAAAATTTATATTATTTTTAGTTGCAACTAGCTCACAATCATTTTTTAGGTTCTTACTCTTATATTTATTAAAAGCTGGTGGACTGATACCAGCTAGATTATGAAGACCACCCAATAATATTGGTTTATATTTAAAATTAATATCTTTAATTTTAAGCAATTTTTTATATGCAATAAAGGAATATGGACTAATTAGATCAAAATAAAAATCTACATAATTATTCATATAGATTAATTCTTTTCGCGTAAAATATTCTAATCACCCAATAAATAAAAATACCAATTGGGCCAATTAAGTAAGTAATTAATAAAGGTACGGATAATAAAATTTTATTAATCAAAAATTTTTGAGAGTCTTTTACTATCCAGCCACCAACAAATAAATTTATAGCTATGAAATGTGTCCAGAAAATCATTATGTACAATTGCTCTTCAAATAATCTTGATAATTCATTAAGCCCCAAATAAAGATTAAAATTTCCATTAAAATCATATCCAATTGAGTAAGATTTATATAAAATAAATACATATATTCCGCTTAATACAAAAAAAGGAAATATTGATGTTACAAAAAATCTGCATAAATATGACTGAGGAAAAAAAATCAATATTAGCCAGAAAGGTAAAACGCCTAAGTTGATCCACATGTAGAGGGTTTCAATTGTAAAGTAAGTATAAATTTGTTCGATCATGAAAATATATTATATAAATTCTAACAATGATTCCTATAAGAAATAGAAAAAAAACACTTCAGTTAACAGTTGACGAAATGCGTAATTTTGCCTTTGCTTATACCGAAAAATATGCACCCTCTAAACAACAACTTAAAACTTATCTTTTAAAAAAATATATGAAACTTTCAGCTTCAGGCTCTAGAAAACAGGATATGCATAAATTAATTGATATAGTTTTGTCTGATTTGGAAAAAAATAAATTTATAAATGATCAATTTTACTCAGAAAGCAAAGCTAAAAGTATGGTTCAAAGAGGTAATTCAATAAATAAAATTAGAAATTATTTAATTGGCAAAGGTATTAACGATAACTTTATTAAAGATACAGTAAACAAAATAAAAGAAAATAACTCAGATCAAGATTTTTTTTCAGCAATTAAAATTTGTAAAAAAAAAAGAATAGGACCAGCTAGATCAGAAGATAACAGAACTTTATTTTACAAAAAAGATATATCATTACTTGCTCGAAATGGTTTTGATTTTGAAACCTCAAAAAAAGTTATGGATATTGATAAAGAAGAGTTCATTAAAATGATTAATCTACTTTAGTTTTTTGCTATCTTCATCTTTCACAAGCTGATTAATCTTATTTCTAATATAATTTTTAACAAAAACAAAAACTAACAATCCAAAAATTGATACTGAAACTAAAATTATTAAAATTATTCTAATTTGATCATCCATTATAATATAGTTTTACCTTTAAGAATAAGGCTAGGATTTTTTAGATCTTTTTTACCGTATAGAATTTCATTACCATTAAAATCTGTTATACTTCCACCTGAGTGATCGAGTATCGCATGACCAGCTGCTATATCCCATTCGTATGCTCTAGGCTCTGCAACATATCCATCATACTCTCCACTTGCAACTACACAAAATTTTAGTGAACTTTTCATTTTTACATTTTCTTTAACTTTTAAATCGTTATATATTTTTTGAATTTCAGGCTTTGTTTTTTTGGAATATGATATAAATGTGATTGGCCTATCTTTTTTCACAATCTTATTACTTAAGTTAATTGTGTTTCCATCGCTTAATTCGTAAGCATTTTGATTGCCATATGAATAGAACATTCGCTTTTTAGCTGGAGCATTTATTAAACCTGCAACAGGTTTATTGTTAACAATCAATCCAGCATTAATTGTAAATTCGTCTAAATTATTTATATAGTCATAAGTTCCATCAATTGGGTCTATTAGCCAAAAGTTTTTTAAATTCAATTTATCTTTATTGTCTGAGGTCTCTTCAGAAATAATTGGTATATTTGGAGTTATTTGTGAAATTTTTTTTGTTATTAAATTATTTACTTCCAAATCACCGTTACTGACTGGCGTATTGTCAGATTTAATTGTTTTAGTTAATCCTTTATTTCTAAGCTGCAGGGATAAATCTCCGGCTAATAAAAAACTCTCAATTAATTCCTCTATAATTTCTTTTAAATTCACTTAATTATTTGCCTATCTTTTTTAACTCAATATTTTTTGCATTAATTACTTTTTTGCCTGCGTTTTCAAAATTTACTGTAACCTTACCATTTATAATAGATTGTACTTGACCAATTCCCCATTCTTTGTGTCTTGGATTAGTGACTTTGTCACCTGGTTCATAATCTAATATCATTTAATTTAACTTATATTGTAAATAAGTGTAAATACCACCTTATGAATAAAGAATTAAATTCTATTGGTTTAAATAAAAAACCATCAGATACAACTGTAGTTGTCGCTATGTCTGGGGGCGTTGATTCTTCTACCGTTGCAGCCATGATGAAGAGAGAGGGATATAAGGTAATAGGCATTACTTTGAAACTTTATGACAATGGTAAAGAGGTTGCAGCATCAAAACAATGCTGTTCAGGTCAAGATATTATGGATGCTAAACGTGTAGCTCATAAATTGGATATAGAACATAAAATTTTATATTATCAGGATAAATTTAAACAAGGAGTAATAGATAATTTTGTTGAGAGTTATCTAAGTGGCGAAACTCCAATTCCATGCGTTCAATGTAATCAAACAGTGAAATTTAAAGATTTATTTGGCGTATCAAAAGAACTTAAGGCAGATGCATTAGTTACTGGTCATTACGTAAAAAGTATTACGGAAAATAATACTACAAATATGTACAGAGCAATTGATGAAAATAGAGATCAAAGTTATTTCTTATTTAATACCACAAGGGATCAACTAGATTATTTAAGATTTCCACTAGGTGGAATGCTTAAAGATAAAACGAGGGAAATTGCTAAAAATCTAAATCTCAACGTAGCCGATAAGCCTGACAGTCAGGATATTTGTTTTGTACCAAATGGAGACTATGCATCTGTTATCCAAAAATTTAGACCAGACTCTTTTAAAAAAGGCAATATTAAAAATTTAAATGGAGATGTAATTGGTGTTCATGATGGAATTATAAATTTTACAATTGGGCAAAGAAAAGGAATAAAGGTTTCTGATAAAGAACCACTTTATGTGATTAAAATTAATTCTGATAAAAATGAAATATTAGTGGGCCCAAAAGCAGAACTCGGTAAAAAGCAGATTTCATTGAAACAAATAAATTTATTAACTGATAGTAAACATTTAAATAATAATATTTATGTTAAAGTAAGATCTACTGGAGATCTTCTTGAGGCAAATATAGATTTAAAGGAAAATAAAACGGCATTGGTAAATTTAAAGATACCAGAGGATGGTATCTCACCTGGACAAGCATGTGTATTTTATTCTAAAGACAAATTTGGTCATAAAGTTCTTGGTGGTGGATGGATAGCTAATTAGCTCTCCTCCACATAAAAAAAGTTAAAAGATAAAACGTTATTACCCCAATAAAATAATCCCATTCTAGAGCATGTTTCAGAAATTTTAAGTTTATTCCCAAAAAATTATCTCCTGGTAAACTAATGATTGGAATACTAATTATGGCTACGACAATTAAAGTTGTAACTAAAAAAAATTTAAGTTGAAGAAAAATAGAATTTATATGTTTTTCTAACTTATTTTTAAACGAATAAAATGATGCAACTAAATAAGCCTGCGCAACGATCTCAAAAACGATGAACGATAGCATTATTACTCTTCTAAATAGTTTATAAAGATCATTATCAAATTTAATCCCAAGGAAAATTGAATGAATTGTTAAAGCTATAGCAGACGCTATTCCAAAAAAAAGGATCTTTGTTTTATATTTATGTTCCTGATCAAAAAATTCAATTATTCTTTTATTATAAATCCAATATTTTATTAGAAAATATGAGGTTAAAAACATAGCTGGCTTAAAGATTAACCAACTCGGATAGGGCCTTGCTGTCCTGCTAATTGATGTTCCACCATCAAAATATGGAAACGTATTATGAATTATATGTTCTTGATTTGGAAATACTTCATGAAACTGAGTAATAAGTATTAGACATGCATTAACAGCAACAAACGGAATAATAAAAATCCATATACTTATGGACTTAACTTTATTTATCTGCTCCATTGGAGATTACTTTTTCTTATTTTTTCTCTTAGCTCTTCTTTTTTTTGAGCCTTGCTTTCTTCTGCCCCTGTGTTTCTTTGGATAAGCCATTCATTTTCCTAATTATAATTTAATTGAAATTATGGCAGGGATATAGCATTGTCTTTTATACATATCAAATTTAATTATGAGTAGTTCTTTCAAGACTTTTTTAAAACATACCGCTAAAGATTTCCATAATCAGTCAGTAAATCCACCAGTTGTTAGAGCGTCCACAATAATTTTTAAATCATTACAAGATATAAGAAAGACCCAAGCTAAGGCAAAAAAAAATCCAATCGGTGGTCATTATGATTATGGACGTCAAGGAACTTCCACAACTTATATTCTTCAAAAAATTTTAACTAAATTAGAAGAGAGTTACCATGTTTTTACAACACCAACTGGATTTGGATCGGTTTTTTTAGCAATAATAAGTGTAGTAAGGCCAGGTGATGAAATAATTATTTCAGACCCCGTATATAGCCCAACGAGAGTTTTAACAGAAAAGTTCCTAAAAGAATTTAATATTAGTACAGTTTTTTATAATCCACACGATTTAAACAGTATTACTCAAAATATAACCAAAAAAACAAAGTTGATTTATGTTGAAAATCCAGGGAGTAATACATTTGAGTTTCAAGATTTGAGAAAGATAATCTCAATTGCAAAAAAAAATAGGATTTTAACTGCAATAGATAATACATGGGCAACACCATATTATTTTAAACCAATTAAATTTGGTTTTGATATGTCGATTGTTTCGGCAACAAAATATTACTCGGGACACTCTGATGTTATGGGAGGAAGTTTAGCTGTAAATAAAAAAGTTTTTAATAAAGTTAAAATCGCAGAAAAAATGACTGGATTAAGATTAGGACCAGATGATGCGTACTTAATTACAAGGGGTTTAAGAACTTTAGATGTGAGACTTGATAGACATAGTGAGAATACAAAAAAAGTTGCAGAATTTTTATCTAAATTTAAAAAAATAAAGTTGTTGTATCCATATAAGAAAAATTCGTTTAATTACAAAATGTGGAAAAAATATTATTCCGGAGCATCAGGATTAATGGGTCTGATCATAAAGTCAAAAAATAAAAATTCAGTTCGAAAGTTTGTAAATTCTCTTAAATTATTTGGTCACGGTTATAGCTGGGGAGGATTTGAAAGTTTAGCCTTGCACCAAGAAACAGTAGAAACAGGTAAAAGAAAATATGTGAATTTAGGAAAAGATGAACACTTAGTAAGATTGCATATAGGCCTAGAAGATTCTAGCGACCTTATCTCCGATATAAAACAAGCATTAAAGCACTTAAAATAATCTTTTAATGGTAGCTGAAAAATTTATAAAAAATAAAACTGTACTAATTACACTTCTATCAGCATGTGTAATTGTAATGGTCTCTCTTGGTATAAGACAAACTTTTGGAATGTTTTATTTTGATTTTGCAACCGACTTGAACATAACTTTATCACAATTTGGTTTTGCCTTAGGACTACAAATGCTACTCTGGGGAGTTTTTGGACCTTGGTTTGGTGTTATTACAGATAAGTATGGTGGACATATAGCAGTATTTATTGGGTTTGTTTTTTACCTTGCCGGAATATTAATGCTAAATTCTCAATATAATACTGGTCTATATTTTGTAACTGCAATAGGTGTTTTAATTGGTGTTGCCCTAGGTGCTACAGCAATCAGTATCCCAGTTTCGGTAGTTTCAAAACATTTTCCTCAATCAAACAGAACGCTAGCGATGGGTATAGTAACTGCGTCAGGCTCCTTTGGATATTTTATCTCACCCATTTTTACCAGATTTTCTCTTGTAGAAAATGGATGGGAAAATACTCTTCTAATTTTTGCAGTATTTATTGTTGGTGGATTGATTTTGGCTCTATGTCTTAATACTCCAAAAAATGTTGTTGGGGGTAAAATTAATGATGATCAAACAGCCACCGAAGCTTTAAAAGAAGCTTTTAGTAGTAAAAGTTTTATTTATTTAACTCTTGGTTTTTTTGTTTGTGGATGGCATATAACATTAGTTGCAACGCACATCCCAGTATATATAAGCGACAGAGGTTTACCCGAGTGGTGTACTGTTACAATTTTATCGTTAATAGGTTTGTTTAATATATTTGGTACGTTAACCTCAGGATATCTTGCTCAGAAATTTAGTAAAAAGTTAATTCTAAGTTCAATTTATATAGCTAGGGGTTTGGTAATTGCGATATTTATATTTTTACCTCCAAGTCCAATTATAGCTATATTTTTTGGAATGACTTTTGGATTTTTATGGCTCTCAACAGTCCCACCTACTATGGGATTAGTTGGTTTTATTTTTGGGACAAAGTATATAGGATTACTATACGGAATTGTTTTTTTAAGTCATCAAATAGGCTCTTTTTTTGGTTCATATCTTGGGGGAGTATTTCATGATTTGTATGGTTCATACGATTATGCCTGGTACATATCTATTGCTTTATCAATTTTTGCAGGAATAATTCACTTACCAATAATAGAAAAACAAGTTCCAAGACTTCAAACAGCTTAGAAAATTGAAAAAAAAAAATTATTTAGATACACTTAGCGATTCAAATAAGCCTTTCATTATTTACAAATCAATTAAAGGTTTTGATCTTTTTACAAATTTTTCCGAAAAAATAATTCTTAATAATAAGAATATAGATAGATTTTTGAATAAAAAATATAAATTTAAAAACAAATATAAAAGTACAGATCTACTAATTGGCTTTTTTGGTTATGAGTTACTAAATAATCTGATCGGTGTTAAAATACCTAAGCAAAAAAGTATAAATTTTCCAAAAGGAATATTTTATAAACCAGAAACTAAAATTAATCTAAAAAACCGTCTGATTTACAAGTTAAATACCAAGCAAAAGATTAATAAAAAGTTTAAGATTAATATTAATCATAATTCTTACTCAAAGATTTTTAACAATTTTAAAAAGAAAATAAGATCTGGAGAGACATACCAGATCAAAATATGCACAAAATATAAAAATAAATCTGCAATTGATCCTTTAGACTTTTTTTGCAGACTTTCTGAAACCAATCTAGCTCCGGAAGCGTTTATGATAAAAGATAAAAATTTTTCAATTATTAGTTGCTCACCAGAGAATTTGATAACTAAAAAAGGATCATTTATTTCAACTAAGCCCATCGCTGGAACTTTAAGAAAAAATAAAAAAATTAATAAAATTAAAGCTTTAAGTTTTTTTAAAAACAATATTAAGGAAACTAAAGAGCATAATATGATTGTTGATATGGAAAGAAATGATCTTTCAAGAATATGTAAACCAGGAAGTGTTAAGC
>ERZ802830.3821-NODE-3821-length-12431-cov-10.2056_pt1 | contig 12431 bp, 5 predicted proteins | sample MGYA00345654_ERZ802830 | MGnify/ENA primary metagenome ERZ802830 (study PRJEB30503, sample SAMEA104212375) | marine metagenome | biome: Westerlies Biome; feature: [SRF] surface water layer (ENVO:00010504) within the epipelagic zone...; material: water... | reverse complement strand
TCGTTGTCGAACCATCTCCTGTGTATGTGTTTTGTGTAGTTGCCATTACGCTTTAGATACCATACTGTTTTTTTGTGTATTCCAGATATTCCAATGCTTCTTTCTGTTGACCCCTTTTCAGATATTCAGCAACTCTTTCACGTACGTATTGTCTACGTCTGATATCAGTAAAGTATTTAGAACCTGTAGTTGCATCACCCATAGCGCTCCGTAATGCATCATCCAGTTTTGAATGAACATCTTCAAAATTCTTGGTGTCTACTGGAAGATTTTTAGCTGCCGCTTCTTTAAATCTTTTTCTAAAATCTTTACCGGTAGTATCGGCCATAACTCTTTGGATACCTTTCTTCCAAAGCCCATCTCTTCCCATAATATTTAGGATGTCAGATTGTTCTTCGTTAGTTAGCTTTTCTCCTCTACCGTTAGTTCGTAGTGAAGCTGTAGCGTCGTATTCAATATCAATAAGGAATTGCTTTTCTGGAGTGATCTTCCCGCTTTCTTTCCACGGTGTGTAGGTGTTACGTAACCGTGCCCAGATGCTATCTGGTACACCTACTTCACTGCCATCAATCCAATCGTATTTTGCAGGTAGTAAACTCTTAGCTCCAGGGATCCTATTCATAACCATGCTGCTCAGATCATTATTGATCTGCTTTATGCCTGGATCCATCAACCTTGCAATCTCTGCCATCTGACTAGAACCTCGAACTGCTGATGCAGATAGAAATCCTGATGCCCAGCGGTTAATGGCACCGACATCACCACGTGCAACATCTAGGAATGGTTCTATACCAGCCATGTAAGTCTTATCTGCAAATGAAGAAGCAAATACAAATGAAGTTATTTTCAACATTTCACCCATCATGTCAGGTTCTAGTACATCAAAATTATCTCCAATTGTTGCAACTAAACTTAGATAGTTTGTAACTGGTCCTAATCCTTCAATGCTATACCATTTACCATCTAATCCTTTGACTGAATTTGGTTTCCAGCCATTTTCTCGCCTTGTTTTCTGGACTTGTCTGTTGTAATGACCTGCTCCATGAAGCCTGTCATCCATTAATAAAGCAATTGCACTACCTGTTATAAGGCCACCAATCGCTTTCCTGCCAAGGATATCGGCACGTAGTTCGTTGTATTTACCTTTGACTTGCAGTGGATCACTGACATCAACACCTCTTGCAGTCAGCAATTCCATTACTTTGTCAATTTCCATATCATCAAACTCATGTTTGAATACATTTACGTCTTTCATAAATAATCCAAATGCAGGTGATATTGGATTGTATGAGGCGGTATATTTAAGCTCGTTTAGTGGTGTCTTTGTAAATAGCAAGAATGGTTTTAATATTGGCATCCGCCTGATTAGTGCTGATACGTCATCATTAGCACCATTGTCTAGGTTATATGAAAGTTCACCAGAAGCCTTTTGCACTGCTTCGTCTGTGATGATTCCATCCTCATTAAACATCTTTGCATGTGATTCTTTAAATACACTCTCGGCTTCTGCTCTATTAAATGGGACTGCACCATTCTTTGTAATGCTGTCAAATGCTCTGCCTTTAGCCTCGAAGTTTGCAATCATAGATTGGATAAATCCATCCATTGCTTGCATGCTTCGTGTACCTAATCGCAGTGTAGGGTGATCTGCTAAGTCATTCATGGCGTTGATATTTTCCATCAACACCTGTGCTCCAAATTCTCCCTTAGCTGCCTTTGCATTAGCAAATGCATTAAGAATATCTAATTGTGCTTTGTTTTTAACACCAAGATCATCCCTTACTGCAATTACATTTGGGTCTACAGCTGATCTTTTCATGATCTGTTTTGCATAACCAAGGCTTCCGGTAATGCTTTCCCACATACTGCTGTATTGATACAACGCTCTACGGGCTGTTCGCATATCATTGGTTACCAATGCACCTGCAAAATGTCTTAGTGGCTTCTCTACTAACAAATGACTACCAGAAATTGCTGCTTTAATTGGTGTAGATGCCGCACTTAATGCGCTGTTATAGACATTTGCATAAAAAGCCCTATTTATTACAGACGGGATTTCAGGTTGTCCATCGAAGAATGCTTTACTCCAAATCGATGTAGATTGTTTAATGTAGTTATTAAGACCGCTAATTGTTTTAATGTTACCGTCAGTCAACTCATAAGCCATCATCAATGGAGCTAGCATCTCAGGATTTTCATCTTTAATTGCTCGCAGATTGTTTACCGTATCTGCAGTTTCTTGCTTGATACGTTCCATAGTTGCGAGTGTTTTATTCTTCTCACCCTTGACAAGATTCTCTAAACGTTTCTTGGTTGCATTATCAAATGCTTGAGATCCTTGTGTTGTCAATCGATTCCAGATGTTTAACATATTTAAAGATCTACCACGAACATAAGAAGTCATACCCTTTTGAGCCATTAGAAACTCAACACGGTCTAAGATCTGCTCCTGTGCCCGCGAGATTGAACCAGCACCATCAGTCAGTCTCATGCCCTGAGCTGTATCACTGATTTGCCCTGCTATTGAAGTGGCGGTATAGGCAGTAGCTTTAGCCTCATCCATATTTACAAAGTCATCCATGTACTTCTTAATAGCACCCATGACACCCTGATATCCTTCATCAGTTAGTTCAGGTGTTTTTGTAGATACATTCCTACCTTGATAAATTGAACCAGGATAGATTGTTCTTTGTAACTCTTGTAGATCCATCTCATAGAAATCACTGGCGTATTTCTCACCAACATTTTTGATTTCTTCAAAACTTAAGTATCTTGAGTCGTCTACTTTATACCCATATTTACCAGCATCTTGTAATGTAGATGCTAGACCTTGAATTACAAGCCTTGCATTTTCACTGGTTTCATTAGCAAACTTAAGAGCACCTTCTGACATAACGCTACCTACACGTCCGTAGACCGTGCCTAGGTTTCCATCAATACGTGCAGCATCAATAGATGCGCCTACAACACCTAGGTCATCAACTGACCTAACTCCTGATTCTTGATACCCGTATGCATCGTGGTATCCAAATACACGGTCGTTAGGATCTACAGCCTTATCAAAGTTATACGATCCTAATTCATCTAGTTCAGTAGATCGCTTCGCAGCTGATCGTTCGACTACATCCTCTGGAGATAAATCTATTTCTACATTTTTATCCATCCATTGCTTACCTTTTTCATTCTCACCTACGTGTCTAGCAAGTTCCTGTGTGTCACTTACTTGTTTTTGTAGTTTACTTAAACCCATTATCATGTCCATTCCAATACCTAAGTAGGTACCTTCTAAGACATTCTTACCACGTTTAATGTCTGGAGAATCCCTATCCAATGTAGTTACACTGTCTGGAAGCCAGCCTAATGTTCTCGGCCATGATTTCTTAAGTGTTCCGGCTAAGTTGTCATCTGTTTGGTTCATTGGAACTGCATAATCAACAAATGCACCGGCACCCCCTTGGAATGCTGTATTACCCAGCCAAGCAACAAATGGATCACTAAGTAGTTTTAGACCTTTGACGTTCTTTACTTTTGCTGCTTGTGCTGTTAGTCCTGCTGAACCTGCTCCACCTAATGCCAAAGTAGGTATTACAATAGATGAGATTTCTCTTACTGTTTGTGCTACCTGATTTTCAAACTTAGGTGCTGGTTTAATATCTACACCAGGGACTAGATTTACTGCTCCTGTAAGAAAGTCTCGGAGCCCTGTCATTACATCAGCATCACCTTCTGCGCCGTACCTATCGATTTTATCGTAATCAATAGTACCGTCTTCATTTTTAAAAGGACTGGTTTCTACGGCTTGTGCAGGAGCTGCTTCTTCTACTACAGGTTCAGGTTGAGGCTGTACTTGAGGTTGCACTTCTGGCTGTACTTGAGGTTCTGTATCCTGAACCAACATCTGTTCTAGACGACGCTCCTCAGCTAGGTTCTCCTCAAGTGCTATCTGCATTCGTAGACGTTCTTCTTCGTCTGCATCAGATCCTTCAATCTGATTTAGTTCTTCTTCATTCATGGTTATTTATTTGTTGTCAGTAATCTTTATATTCACCTGACGTATAAACACTCCAGTCTCCAAATCCTTTGTTTTCATTGAATAGGTAAAAGGTAGCTTTCATGTTTAGTACTGGATCAAATAAATCTTCGCGTTTATTAATGCCTAGCTTTTGAAGCCAGCCCCTATTTTTATGGAAGCCCCAATTAATTTGCATCATTCCAACACTATCTTCACCTGACTCAGCCATAAGACCAGATCTTTTAGTGCTATTTGTAGGATCTCTGCCGCTTTCACCTTTTGCAATTTGTGATACTGTGTAAGCGTCTTCACGACTAAAGCCTACTGATTCTGCTAGGTCAATCACTTGTTGCTTGCTATACGAACCTTTAGAAGGTGGATCGATTACTGTATTTGTTTGTTGTTGAAATGTTGACCTTATGGGCGGTGCTTCTGTTTGCTGACCAAATTGTCGTAGTGCCTTCTTAGCTGCTTCTAATTTCTCTTCTGTAGATCTTTTATTGCTAGCTAGTACATTTCTGATTTCAGCTGGTAATTCCTTATACAACTCCATGTATGTTGGTATTTCTATTGATTCGATGTTTGGATTAACCTCCGCTAATTTTTCATGTGCTTCCCATACTGTTAAAGGTGGGCTTGAACCAGCACCGAGAACTCTCAGTACTTCACTACTTCCTTTTTCAGCTAATTCTTTAGAAGCTGCTTGTAAACTTTTTTCACCTACAAGTTCTAACCAAGTGTTTGGGTTACTTTTTTGTTGTGCACTATATTTATCGTACCTTGTTCTCATTCTTTGACCCATCAGTGCATCTGCTGTTCCCTCTTCAAGGGTTTTGTCATAGTCAACAATTCTCCCACCTACTACAAATCCAGGTCTTCCTAGTTCTTCCTTCATTTGTAGAACTAATTTATCTCCTACTGTTTGTGCAGCATTAGGATCACCAGCCATCACAGCAGCCATGTAAAGTTTAATCCCCTTATTTTCTTTCTGTTTTATGTACCATTCAATTTGATCTGATTGGGTGGCGCTGCCATCCATCCATTTCAAATCTTTTACTTCTGTCATTGAGCCACTAAATCGGCCATTTAAATATTTACGTAATCCTTTAAATTCATCAGATGCCCGAACCTTATCCAATTGTTTTGCGATATTTCGGTATGGACCTTCCATGCTTAATGGAATTTCCATCTCATCCATCAATGATTCAGATAATAAATTATTTGCTACAAACCCATCTAATTGATCTTTTATGATGCCTTGCATCTGTACATCAATTGTCAGAGTTTTGTACAATCTATCGTTACTTCTATCACGGTTTGGATATTTAGCATCCATAGCGGTAATTAGTTTCTGACGCTCGGCTTCGGAAAAAATACCATCAGCCATATATTCTTCTGCTGCTTGTGCACCGAAAGCGTCTGTCTCTGCTTGTAATACTTGGTTTTCAAGTGCTATATCTGCTATCGTTGTTTGTTTTAATTTGTTTTTATATCGCATCACTTTATCCATATTCTTTGGATATACCGCTAGTGTTACCAATTCACCATTGCGATTAAAAGGATTTTTCATGTATATCTCCAATTGATCTGCAGTAGGGTTTTGTGCAAGAAAAGTATCTGTCATTTCATCTACTACTCCAGGTGATGATGAGGTTTCTGCTAAAGCCATCATTCCAGCAACACCATCTGTATTTAATCTATCAATAATGGTATTGGCACGTTTAACCCTAGTGTCCTCAGTCAGTGCTTCTGATTTATATTTGTTTATCAGAGTGTCAGTTCTATCCATTGAACCCTGCATACGCTGGTTATAGCCTTTCGATTCAATTATGCTTGCTGGTGTTTTACCGTCTAGTGTCAACGCTCCGCGCAATTGTGCGTCTAAAGCATTTCTATTTTTTATTACTTCGTCGGCACGCACACCTTTGGCAATATCGCTATTGACACTTTCTATTAATGTTTGTGCATTAATTCTGCCTTGGTTATCCAGAACAATTGAGTTGTTAATATAATTTCTATATCCTCCACCTCTAATCATATCGGTAAACACAAAGTTGATAAATTCTTGTGATTTACCATCTCTTTGCATTTGCTGTACTTGCTCTGTTTCTTGCCACTGTGAATTAGAGATTGAACTGTCTACACTCTTAGCAGCTAGAACATCTTTATGTGTCAGATTATGTGTAAAAGAGTTCTGGTTAATTGCCTTTTGCTGTAATTCATTGTTTTGCTTGACAATCCCTTCAGCTAATTTAAGAGCTGATGGTGCCCACCCAATAAGATTACTTAACAAATCAACCTTGAATTTGTCTTTATTTTGCTTTTTTATTAACTCTCTTTCGTACGATTCTTCTATGTAATTTTTTTGTTGTTTTAGGTTGTCTACTTTAATATTAGATATTGTAGATCTGTTTTTGTTTTCTAGCCCTTGTGCCTGTTGCTGTGCTTGCAGAGAAATTCTTTCGTTTTGTTCCAAAAAGCTTTGGGCATTTTGCATTGCCCTAACTTTTTCTATACCTTGCTGTTGTATTTTTTGAACTGCATTTGGGTCTACAAGCTGTCTGCTAGAAAAGCTACCCTCCCGTGCAGCTGATTTAAATTGTGCCATTTACCTCCGCTGTTGTGAATAATCAAGACCTGAATAGAAATTCGAACTGAATGATGTTAAACCTGCACCGATAGTGCCAAATGTTTGTGCGCCCGCTCCTGTAATTCCAAAGACTCCTGAAGAAGCAGTCATTGAACCTGTCCCCAAAGCACCTATACCGGCTATTCCGCCAACAGCAGTCAGCGCTAATCCACCAATCTTCAAGATATCTCCGAAGTTAGATGCGGCTGCATCTTCTCTACCTCTCGAATAATGAAAATCTTCTTCGTAATCTAACATCGGTTCTGGTTCATAATCAGGGATTTCTACTATATCTGGCCTGATTAGCATCTCAATATAATCTTCTGTTTCTGGATCATCGTATTCCTTGTAAAATTCTCTTGGATCTACAACTTCAGGCATACGCTCTGGTTGCAGCATTATCTGGGCTTCAGCAGCTATGTCTGCTTGTTGTCTTGCCAGTAATATGTTATTCCTGACAATTGCATCTCTCTCTTTAATACTTGTTCTCGAAGCATTTATCTTCATCTTGTCTAACCCAAGAGACGTATCTGCTTTGCTACTCTTTAAATCGTATTCAGTGTTTGCTGCATCACGTGCAGCTAGTACCATCGTTTGATCTAGGATTAACATATCCTTTAGTTGAGCAATATTTAGATCAACACTCTGTTCTGCATACATCAAACCATTTGCTATGGTTGCTCTTAATGCACCTGATTCTGCCATCACAGCTATAGTACCTTTAGCTGCAGACCTTCCAGTGCCGCCACGTGCACGTATTGAACCAGCAGCTTTCATTCCTTCAATGATTGCTTTCTGCGTTTCTACTTGACTTTCACTACGTGTCTTACGTCTATCAAGTTCAAAGGCACCTACATCACCAATATACTTTGTATTGATTTTTGATTCTTCAAATTTGGCAGCAACTAATTTGTTTTGTTTGTCAACCTTTAGACCAGTCGTAGCAAAGCCATACTCTAAAAGGGTATCGCTTTCATCGAACATTACTCCTAAGAGATCATCTCTCTTTTTAGCGTTTTGTTCCATGATGGCTGCAGATTCAGCCATCACATTAAAATTTTTTTGTGTCGCGGCTTGATCTAATGATTTGTTATAAGCACGTTCTGCGTTATCAAATTGAAAGTTTTGTATATCTCTTTCAGTTTCGTACTGTTGAATCCTATCTTTTTCTTTCCGTCTTAAATTAGCTTCATTGTTTGCGACATCAGTTTCTTGCTGTTTTACCGCTGCAGCGTGCTGCTCTTTTCTTATCTCTTCATTTGCAAAATACCTTTCTTTATATGCATACCAGTCCGCATATTCCTGTCTACGCCTGTCAGCATTCCTGTCTCTTGCACCAAAAAATGGCATGTTTACTTCCTCTTATAGAATCGTGGTGTATAACTTCCCTCCCACATCATCGCATTTACAGCGATAGGAAATGGAGTGTTATTGAACATCCTTACTTTAAAGTTTTCTGTTCGTTGATGGATTGGTACTGTAAATACTGTTTCGTTATCTAGTGGTACGTCATTGGCTAAATATTTGTTTGCTTCAATGACAGGATTAGTAGTAAACCACTCATCAATGTAGAATTTAATTTCTGCATTTGCTGCTGGTGCTGTATTGAATACAATAGTAGTATCACTTGTAAAGCTAAAACTTGTTGTTATGATACCGTTTACTGTAATTTTTATATCTGATCTATCTTCGTAGTCCAGGTCTTTTTTGTTGAATGGAAATGTAGTAGTAGAACCATCGCCAGTAAATAGCAGGCTGTAGGGTATTCTTCCTTGCTGTTTAATCTTAAAGCTCATCACACCTGATAGTCCAACAGAGAATTTCATTCGAGCAATGGCTAGGCTTGCTGTAAAGTCTGTAAGCTCCTTCTCTGGTCTGTAGTAGGTAGTAGGTAGGTGTACATCAAAGTTGTATTTAAACCCTACTACCACGTCACTAGCTACGCTTGTAAGGTCTTTCCTTGGGACTATAAAGTAAGGTCCAGTACTATCACTACCTCTTTCAGGTGTAATAGTGAAACCTGATTCAACGAATGTACCAGTACTTGTATTACCTTTAATAATTAAGACTGGAGTTAATTCACTGACATCATTATAAGGTAAATAGCATTTAGATAGGTTATTTGTAGAGTCATATACAACGCTAGAAGCTGTTGCATACAGGTCAATACAAGGGTTTACCTTCTGTCCACTGTTATTTACGATGATTGCTTGATCAGGGCTTTGACTTAGTGCTGCCTTACTAAGAGTTACTTGGTTACCTTGTTTAGTAATCGTGTACATATCATCAGAGTTGATGACCATGAACTGTGTATTACCAGGCATATACCAGCTAACCCAAGCTTGCATTACTGTCTCTTCACCATCGCTGTAGTATCTGAATACATATGCCTTGTTAGAAGCTTGATTAGCCATTGCAATCATGGAGTTCTGTGGACTAGAGATCAATTGATCAATGTCTGGTGATATCCATTCTTTTACTACACGTGATAAGTCAAGTACTTGTGGTGCTTCTTGCTGGCCTCTAGTGACCATACTGAAGCAACGTGTATATCCAGGTGTTTTGCTGATGAAGTTGATTTGTGTACCAACGTCTACAGGGTCTACAGTGCTATCCATCTCATAGTTAGACAGCGATCTAATTGTTGTTAGTGTTGGTGTCAGTACTCCACTATCTGAGTACATCACGAATTGCTGGTTCTCTGAAAACAGAACTACACCCTGAGCAGTAGGAATGACAGCATGTAATGCAGTAGGTCGGATAGACGAACAGCTGATGTCAATAGGATCCGAATCAATAATTGTTTGAGCAGTTTCAAAGTAGAAGTTGTAGTACGAGCCTGATTGACTCATAGATACATTGTCTTTTGAAAGGAATCCGAGCCTATTGTTATGAAAGAAACCTGCTGTGATTTTTTCTCCAACAAAACTGGGGTGACTATTGGTGTCGTTGTCTCCTACTAATCTCTCTTGATAGACAATTTTTTGGAATGTAAATGCATTGGTTGCTGTATTCAGTAACTCATGAGGCATCGTTGCATTGTCTAACCCAGCTGACACTCCAGGTGCTCTAGCTTCTTCCCAGTAGCCTCTTCCACTGACTCCATTATCAGCTTTGAATTTAGCGTGGTAATCATCTAGCAGAGTTACTGTGTTGACGATCTTGACTATGTGACCATGATAAGACTCAATTGGTAGTAATCCAATACTTGATACTTCATCTTGGAAAGCACCTAGATGTGTATTCTGTACACCACCTCTTGCCTCTATTGTAAAGCTGGTAGGAGTTCCACTGACTACTCTGCTGATGTCTAAGCTTGCATCACCATTACGTGTAACTGTCCATGTACCATTAAAGTCAGCATTACTGGCTGTTTGTTGTGCAGTCACTAATGCATCAATAGCATCCTTTAGGTTATGACCTGCCTTTGCAGTAAGGATGTCATCAAAGCTTGCATCAGTTGCATCAGCAGTAATTGATGTCTCTACTCCTTGAATAGTTACGTAGTACTTAGCACTTGGTACTGCACCTGTTAGTACTATCGTTCCTGTTGTACCTAAATTAGGTGTTGTTTCAGCTAGTGCTGCTACCGTTTGACTGTTGTTAATTACTACTGTTGTGTCTTGTACTGTCAGTAGTTTGTAATTTAATTTTGTACCACTTAGATATGTTTGAGCACCTGTACCATATGTCACGGTACATACTACTCCAGTTAAAGCATTCCAAATAAATATACCATTTCCTTTGATGCAACCAATGTATTCCTCATCGTCATCTCTGTTGATGTAGAACCATTTAGCATCATCATATGTTGTACCTGTTCCTAGGTTTGCTATGTGCTTGAAACCTGGCCTTTTAGTTAGACCATATGTTGCATCAGGAAATCCGTTATAGCACTCACGGACCTGACCGGGAAGCATTTTGTCATCTGATTGTTTAGATACTCCGCCGAGATAGTTAGAGATCCGTTGAGTTACTGAGGGCATTTATCGGTATAGTGCGTTGTATGGTTTGTAGCTGTTGTATGTATTTGTTTCGCCAGGATGTCCGAAGAATGTATAGTCTCCTTGATTACATTCATACTCCATAGCCATAGCTCTGGCTGATTGTTCTTTCTGTTGAAGCATTTGATATTGATTGGGATCACCAACAATTCTGCTTTGTACAATTGTTGCAGCTCTAGCTGTAATGAAGTCAGCAATGGGTGTCGGTAGATCAACCCAATCAAATAACCATGTAATGTCACATGATACTTTTTTAGTGAATGTATATGTGTGGTGTGCTTTGTCATATAACTTACCGCTTCTACGTATTACATCCATATGTACATTGGCTGCATTCTTAGCAGCATCAATTTGAAGGATGTTATTAGCAATAAGTATTTCGTTGTTAGAATCAGGAGTCATATCATAATGAAACTCCTTATTGAATGACCATCCCTCGGCCTGTACTTCCCGTGAGACTTCTAACAAAGTCTGATAGGCAATCGCAACGTCCGGGTTGGTTTGATCTAGGGTAGTCACAGGCGCTTGACCACATGACTGTAGTATTTGATTTACAGCTGGCAGCTCACGCTGAGCATTAGTGGTTGGAAAAGCCATAGTATTTTTTTAGGATTAAAAAAAAGGGCCTCCGAAGAGACCCCATAAAGAGTATTTAAATCAGAATGCAGAAGGTGCCGTAGCGCCTACATACAGCTCAACAGCTGCAGCAGGGTTCAGGTAATCAGCACCCATAGCCAAGCGGCCAAGGATAACGTCACCCTGATAAATCACGGAGACATCACCACTGGTGACTTGTACTTGAGGACCGATTGCTTCGACACAAGCGGCTGCTTCACGTTGGAAAATAAGACCACAAGATGTAGCAGCAACTTCTGCGGCTGTACCGTAGTCATTATTGATTCCAGTAGTAGCGCCAGAAGCATCTTCCAAGGCAGGTCCGATGAAGCTACCGGTGTTGCCAGGAGATGTCTGACCAGTTGTACCGGCATACTTGGTGCCGTACTTGCCAAGGAACGGGATGTTCATTGACTTGTAGATGTGGATGCCAGCAATCTCGATAACGCCGTTTCCGCCTTGCAGAGCAGAGCCCTGAGCGTCACGGTTTACAAGACCATTGGAACCAACAGCTTGGATCAATTCGTAGTACTGACGTGGGTTCAGGACAGCACAGCGGCCATCGCTTGAAACACCTTTCTCATCCATTGCAGCTGCTGCGTCATAGAACGCGGCAACAAGTGCAGAAGAAGAGAAAGCATCAGATTCATTGGTAGTAGCACCAACACGGATCTGTGTACCACCTGGCTCTACGAAGTTAGTTGCACTAACAGGAGAGGCAGCACGAGCACCACGTGCAATAGCACGGAAGATCAAGCGGTCATACTTTTCTGCAAGAGCATATCCAATCTTACGTGAGATCTCCGAGCGAAGATCGTAGTGAGAAAGTGTCTCGTCAAGGTCATAAACGAACGCTGAACTAATCAGCAGGTCGTCAACCGTGACGGTCTTCTCTGCCACTGGAGGCGCACCGTCGGAGTTACCGAGGATTGCATTTCCAGGGGTGTGATACTCAGCCGTTGTACGACCGGTATAGATGAACTGCAATGATTTGCCGTTCTTTAGTGTACGCTTCATCACAAGATCGCGAGCGATCGCGTTATGCTGGAAGCCTTTGAACATTTCGCCACTGAACAACTTTAAGTACAGTGCGCGGCGTTGATCAGTTGTAGGAGACTGACCACCCGCCAAATTATTAGCGCCGACAATAACCTGATTGGTTGTCAGCGTA
>ERZ802830.3819-NODE-3819-length-12441-cov-80.5803_pt1 | contig 12441 bp, 16 predicted proteins | sample MGYA00345654_ERZ802830 | MGnify/ENA primary metagenome ERZ802830 (study PRJEB30503, sample SAMEA104212375) | marine metagenome | biome: Westerlies Biome; feature: [SRF] surface water layer (ENVO:00010504) within the epipelagic zone...; material: water... | reverse complement strand
ACTGACTGCCGTGGCAGGGGCACATGAACTTGTTGGCGCCGCTGTTCCAGGGCACCACGCAGCCCAGGTGGGTGCAGATGGCGTTGATGCCGTAACTACCGATGGCATCGGGCCCTTCCACAATCAGGTAGGTGGGGTCACCCTTGAGGCCCTGGACCAAACTGCGATCACCCTCAGGGTGAGAGGACAGCCAGCCGGTGGCTGTGATGGCATTGCCAAGTTCATCCTTCGCAGTGGTGCCACCGCCAGCTCCAGCGGCGCGGGGCGGAATGAAGTAATTGACGACGGGGTAGAGAGCACCCAGGGCAACTCCGGTGACGGAACCGAAGGTCAGCAGATTCATGAACTGCCGACGACCCATTCCGGGCACATCGCTCGAGGAAAGTTGGGTCATGACGGACGGTCATCCAGCACGGAATGGCCATCATTATGGACGCTTAAGTTCCTGTCACGCTTTGCAACGACTGGCCTTTTCACCTTCTTCGCATCGCCATAACTGTGCTTGATCTCTCCACTGAAACGCCCTCGGATCCCCTCGGAGTTGAGGAGTTGATTGGCTGTCTACGCCAGCGCTGGCGGGCGACTTACGACCTTCAACTGGTGGTTCGACGGCAGCGTTTGTACCTGCAGGTGATGTGGGCTTATTTGGAGCAACAGTCCTTTCCCATGGACGAAGTCACCTATCGGGAGCACCTGGCGGAAGTGCTGGATGTTGTGAATCGTCTTGGTTTGGCGGCTGAGGTGCGCCAATGGATCACCACCACCCGGGATAAACCACGTCTCGGCAAGGCCCTGAGCCTTCAGCTGCGAGCTGAAGGACCTGCGGCGGAGAACCTGCTTAAGGAGTTTCTGGTCTGAAGCTCTCGGTGAATGCCACCAGCCCCACGCCGATCAGGAACAAGGCTGTGATGGCGCCCGCCAACAACAGCATCGTGATCGGGTCGGTTGAGGGGGTCAGCACGGCCCCGGCGAGGGCTGAGCCCAGCACCACCCAACGCCAGGCCCCCAGCATGGTGCGCCAGCGCACCAGCCCCAACACGCCCAGCAACAGCTGCAGCACCGGCAACTGAAAGGCCAGGCCTGTGGCCAGCATCAGCAACAGAACGAAATCCAGATAACGCTCGATCGACCAGAGCGGCTCGACCACATCGGCGCCGTAGCTCACCAGAAAGCGCAGGGCTGCAGGGACCAGGGCCCACCCGGCAAACGCAATCCCCGCCAGAAACAACACCGCCGATCCGGCAACCGCGGGTGCGATCAGCCGACGTTCCCGAATCGTCAGTCCAGGGAGCACAAAGGCCAGCAGCTGAAACAGCACGTAGGGGAGGGCAAGCGTGAGGCCGGCGTAGCCGGCCACCTTCAGCGACACGAACAGGAATTCACCGGGGGCCAACTGCAGGAAGTGAATTCCCTGGGCCGGAACCTCCAGCAGTCGCACCAACGGCTTCACCGCCAACAGGCAGACCAGGGCTGAAACGACCACCGCCAGCAAGCTGCGCAGCACGCGCTGGCGCAGTTCCTCAAGGTGATCCACCAGAGGCATCTCCACCTCGTTGGGCAATGCGCTCGGGTCGGTGCCACCGCTGATGCGGATCGGTGGCGGGGGCTTGAGAACTGGACCGTCGGAACTGTCGGGCACGGAGGGGATGGCTGGTCTGGCCGACGCGTCAGCCCTTGCTAGTGGCCAGGCTAGAAGCCTCGAGGCTGCTGAGCCGGGTCTCGGCCCGGAGTGGGTCACCCCAGCGCACCTCCCCGCCGCTGTGGCGAACGGTGCCTGGGCCGGCACCGGCGATCCGCTGCAGATGATCCGTTGGCACCATCACAACGGCTACCCGCACATTGCCGCGGGCACGGCTGAAATACGACGCCAGGTCGCAGGCCAGCTGCAGATCATCGTCATCGGCCAGACCTGCCGAGCTTTTCAGCACCACATGGCTGCCGGGACATTCCTGGGCGTGAAACCAGAGGTCACCGCTGCGGGCCTGGCGCAGGCTGATCCAGTCGTTCTGGCGATGGTTGCGGCCCACCTGCAGCACGAGGCCACTGGGGCTGGTGAGTTCCAGGGGTTGGGGTGTGCCCTGTTGCTGGCGCTGCTTGCGCTCCTGGCGTGTCACCGGATTGAGCAGCTCGTCCAGTTCCCGCCGTAGATCGCTGAGGGCATCGAGGCGTGCCGCCACGGGTTGCCAGGCCGCAGCCTGCAGATCATCGATGAAGGCCTCGCTGCCGTTGATCAGCTGCAGCCGACTGTCGTGGTGAAGGATGCGCTCCTCCAGAACGGTGCTGGATCGCCGCAGCTTGCGGGCCCGTCGGTAGAGCTTCTGGGCCAGATCCACTTCGTCGCGATTCGGCGCGGGCAGGCAAAGCAAGGCATCAGCCTGCTGCTGCAGATCTGTGCTGTCGGCGCAGGCGGCCAGTCGCCTGCGCTGATCCTCCAGAGCCAGGTCTTCCTTGGATCGCCAGCGGCTCAGACGCTGACGTAGCTCGTCGCAGGCCCGCTGCAGATCGCGCTGGTCAATCCGGGTTCGATACCAGTGACCCAGGGCGAGGGCCAGGTTCCCTTCGTTGCCTTCAGCGTCGCCGGATTGATCGGGATGGCTTGACCAGACCCGATACCCCTCCTCATCGAGAACAAGTCTGAATTGCTCCGTCTCGAGACAGGCCAGCCAGGCCTGCCAATGGCGATGCAGCTCACACCATGCGGATTGTTCAAGCTGCTCCACTGAGGTGGCCAGCAGCTCACCGGCCAGTTGCCTGGCCAGGGGAGGACTGATGCCTTGGTAGGCCTGCGGCAGGGCTTTGCGTAAGGGCAGTGGCAGGAGGCGGAGGCGCTCGCGCCAGCGCTCAAAGCCTTCCGTGGAACTGGGGGCCTGTCCCTGCAGGGGTGGCGGGGGGAGGTAGGCATCACCGGTTCCGATGGGACGAACCCGGGACTGGTGGTCGCGCACCTGTCGGCCCAGGGCAACCACCTGTCGTTGCTCGTCCAGCAGCAGCAGGTTGCTGTGGCGGCCCATCAGTTCCAGCACCAGCACGCGCTGAACGGCATCGCCGGGCCTTGGTGCCATCCGGAACTCCACCACCCGCTCAAACCCCGTTTGAACCAGCTCGATCAGCGCCATCTGGCGGAGGCTGTGCTGGATCTGCTGTGAAAGGGTGCTGCCGGCACCCTGCCGCGGAGGCGGTGGGATCTGCACCAATCGCGGAGCATCCGCTTGCCAGCTCAGCTCCAGCCAGAGCATGCCCTGCAGGCTGCGGAACCCGAGTTGCAGGGTGGCTGGATCCGGTTGTTGAGCCTTCTCGAACCGGCTGGGCAGCAGCTTGGGACGAAGGTCACTCAGCACCGCCCGCAGGGTGGTGAGGTCCATCAACTGAAGCCGTGCCGTGCTGCTCACCCGTCGTTCAGGGGGCTTCCTACTCTGCTGGGCCACGACGATGCAGTGATGTCAGACGGCATGGGCACCCTCACGGTGATCACCGGGCCGAGCGGCGTCGGTAAGGGAACGTTGGTCCAACGCCTTCTGGCGCGGCACCCCAGCATCTGGGTGTCCGTGTCGGCCACCACCCGTGCGCCTCGGGAGGGAGAGCGTGAGGGGGAGAGTTACTTCTTCCACAGCCGGGAGCGATTCGATGCCCTTGTTCAAGAGGGTGGATTGCTGGAGTGGGCTGAATTTGCCGGAAACTGCTACGGAACTCCCCGGGCCCCTGTGGAGCAGCAGTTGCAGGCCGGGCGGCCGGTGCTGCTGGAGATCGAACTGGAGGGAGCGAGACAGGTGCGTCGCAGCTTCTCCAAGGCCCGGCAGATCTTTCTGGCACCCCCCAGCTTTGAGGAACTCGAGCGTCGCATCCGTGGCCGTGGCACCGATTCAGAGGACGCGATCCAGCGGCGATTGCTGCGGGCTCGAGAGGAGTTAAGCGCCCAGGGTGAATTCGATGCTGTGGTGGTCAACGACGATCTTGATCAGGCTTTGCTGAAGCTGGAAGGATTGATGGGACTGGGTTGATGGCATAAAAAAAGAGGGGGATAAATCCCCCTCTTTTTTTGATATTGGAGAAGGCCCCAATCACATGGGGTGGAACAGCAGGTCGGGGAAGAAACGGTTCCACTCGATCAGGATCCCGGCGGTCAGGGTGAACCAGATGGCGGCAACCACTGGAGCGGTGGTGAGGAATTTCTGCATGGGTCGTTAATGGGTGGAATGTTGTGGAGATCAGCGAGGGGAGACGGTCACTTTGTTGTCGTCCTCCAGCAGCTTTCCGCTGGTGAACTCACCGAAGGCAGCCAGTGGCCAGGTCGCTGCAGCAAGAAGGCTCTTGAAAGCAATGCCGAGGTCGATCTGAATTTCATTCATCGCGGCGTTCTTGCCCCGGGTTGCCTTCAGGTATTCACGGCCGGCCCAGCCGATGCAACCGGCCACGTAGAGGAACATGATTCCGGGGTAAACGAAATCACCGGCATGGCTCCAGCGGCCATCAACGATCAGGTGGGGCAGGCCGTCATCGCCGCAGGAGGCCTGGCTGTACATCTCGAAACGAGCCTTGGCCTGGGGCGTTGTGGCGGCAGCGGCGCGCTGCTGGAAGCGGGCGCTTTCGGAGCAGGGGGTCAGGCCGGCCACATCAGCCTTGGCGACGGGAGCGAAGCCGAACACCAGGAGGGCCGAGAGCAGGGCGGCGAAGAGACGACGCATCGGAACGATTCCTGTTTGTAAGCTGCCTGTTGAAGGGCAGGATGTCACTTGCGGACAGTAGGGGAGGGCCCCCACCCCGATGACATCAGTCCTAGCCCTCGAAACAAGTTGTGACGAGTCGGCAGCGGCCTTGGTCTGCCGAGATGCCGATGGAAGATTCGAGGTTTCCTCGGCACGCATTGCCTCTCAGGTTGAAGAGCACGCCCGCTGGGGTGGTGTTGTGCCGGAGATCGCGTCGCGTCGTCACGTGGAAGCGTTGCCGGGGCTGATCCAGCAGGTGTTGGAGGAGTCGGGCTCCACCCTCGCCGAGGTGGATGCGATAGCCGCCACGGTGACGCCAGGGTTGGCCGGCGCGCTGATGGTGGCCTCTGTGACCGGACGCACCCTGTCAGCGCTGCATGATCGCCCCTTCCTGGCGGTGCACCATCTCGAAGGACATCTGGCATCGGTGCACCTGGCGGAGCATCGCCCCCAACTGCCCTACTTGGTGCTGCTGGTGAGCGGTGGGCACACCGAACTGATCCGCGTCGAAGCGGATGGGGCGATGCAGCGGCTTGGCCGCAGCCATGACGATGCTGCGGGGGAGGCCTTCGACAAAGTGGCCCGCTTGCTTGGCCTTGGCTACCCGGGTGGACCGGCCATTCAGGCCGCGGCGGAGGGGGGTGATGGCCGTCGGTTCAAGTTGCCAAAGGGCCGTATCTCCCTGCCAGAGGGAGGCTTCCATCCCTATGACTTCTCGTTCAGCGGGCTGAAAACGGCCATGCTGCGCACCGTGGAGGCTCAGTCAGGTCCGCTGCCGACGGCTGATCTGGCGGCCAGTTTTGAGCAGGTGGTGGTGGACGTTCTGGTGGAGCGCAGTTTGCGGTGTGCCATGGACCATGGCCTTGAAGAGCTGGTGATGGTGGGTGGTGTGGCGGCCAACCGCCGGTTGCGACAAACCCTGGAACAGCGCTCCAACGCCGCGGGGGTGCGGGTCTCGGTGGCACCGCTGGCGTATTGCACCGATAACGCCGCCATGATCGGTGCTGCTGCCCTGTTGCGTTGGGACGGTGGCGTCCGCGGCTGCTCCTGGAGGACCGGGGTGTCGGCGCGATGCCCCTTGGATCATGCGGATCAGCTGTACGACGCGCAGCCAGCCTTTTGAAAACACTCGTAGGGTGTTGGCGCACGGCACTGAGGGCATGGCTGAGCAACTCGAAAAGACCGGTGGCGTCGCTGAGCCCGTCGGGTCAGATGAATTGAATGCCTGGAAGCGCGGGTTCACGCCTCAGGCTGAAATCTGGAACGGACGACTGGCCATGATCGGCTTGTCGGCTGGTTTGGCGGTTGTGCTGCTCGTTCGGGTGTTTGCCGGGAACTGATCAACTCCTTCCCCGCAGGGCCTGGGCCAGCTCATTGGGTTTGAGACTGACGGCAACCGCTTTGTCGGGCTCCACACGGCCAGCTTCGACGAGCGCTTGAAGGGATTGGTTGGTGGTCACCATTCCATCAAAACTGCTGCGCTCCATGATTTCCTCCACCTCATCCAGGGCTCCGCGTTGGATGTAGTCCTTGCAGGCGTCTGTGTTGACGAGGATGTCGTGGAAGGCGGCCCGTTTTCCGTCGGTGGTGCGGATCAGTCCCTGGGCGATCACCCCCAGGAGCGATTCCGACATGGAACGCCGCACACTGTCCTGCTCTTCGGGTGGAAACATCCCCAGAACCCGCTCGACGGTTTTCACCGCTGAATTGGTGTGAAGGGTGCCGAACACCAAGTGACCCGTCTGGGCGGCTTCCAGGGCGGTGGAGAGGGTTTCCTGGTCGCGGATCTCCCCGACGAGAATCACATCAGGGTCTTCCCTCAGGGCGGCACGCAGAGCGTTGTGGAACTTGAGGGTGTGCATCCCCACCTCCCGGTGCCGGATCAGGGATCGTTTGCTTTCATGCACGAATTCCACCGGGTCCTCAATCGTGAGGATGTGGCGGGTTTCATTGCGATTGATCCAATCGATCATCGCGGCGAGGGTGGTGCTTTTCCCGGAGCCGGTGGGACCTGTCACCAAAATGAGTCCCTTGGGACGACCGGCCAGTTCGGTGAGCACCTCAGGCAGCTTGAGCTGCTCCATCGTGAGGATGGTCTGCGGGATCAGGCGCAGCACCATCGCAGGGCCCCGCAGAGAGTCGAGCAGGTTGATTCGGATGCGCACGAAGGGGAACGCATGGGAGCCGTCGAACTCCTTCTCGCGGAAGAAGGCATCGATCTGCTGCGGGGACAGGATCTCGTGCAGCCACCCCTGAAAAGTGGAGAGGTCGGTGGCGGGCCATTCGGTGGTCTGCATCTCACCGCGGGCCCGGTACCGCGGCACTTCGCCGACGCCGAGATGAACGTCGGAGTGTCCTTCCTCGTGCGCGATCTTGACGATGGCCTCCAGGTTGGGTGCGCCATGGGGTGTAGACGTTGGCGATCCAGCGGGCGGTGCTACAGCTGGCTGCGATGACGCTCTTGGTCGCGGCGGGAAGCTGGGGGGGAAGACCGGCTGGGCCACGGTGCGTCAGGAGGGCTGCTTTCAGGATCGTCCCGATGGCTCCGCTGGCAAGTCCCTGTTGAATATGAGACGTAAGATCCGGTCACTGCCTCAATGGTGATGACGGATCAGCCCCGGGTCACGATCGTCCTGGGCACCCGACCGGAGGCCATCAAGCTTGCCCCGGTGATCCGGGTTTTCCAGAACGCCTCAGCTGTGCGCACCCGGGTGGTGCTGACCGGTCAGCACAGAGAAATGGTGTCCCAGGTGATGGACCTGTTCCAGCTCACAGCGGACAGGGATCTCAACCTGATGGCCCCGCGCCAGACCCTGACCCACGTCACCTGTGCAGCCCTGGAGGGTCTGCGCGAGGATTTTCAGGCCTACCCACCGCAGCTGGTGCTGGTGCAAGGCGACACCACCACAGCCTTCGCGGCTGGCCTTGCGGCGTTCTACGAGCAGATCCCCGTGGGCCATGTCGAAGCCGGCCTGCGCACGGACAACCTGCTGGATCCGTTCCCGGAAGAAGCCAATCGACGGCTTCTTTCACAGATCGCGACCCTGCACTTCGCACCGACCCAGAAGGCGGAGGCCAATCTCAGGGCTTCAGGGGTCGTGGGTGAGGTGAGCGTCACCGGCAACACCGTGATTGATGCCTTGCTGTTGATGGCGGAAACGGCACCGCAGATCAGCTTCGATGGTCTCGACTGGGACAACCAGCGGGTGATCCTGGCCACGGTTCACCGTCGTGAGAACTGGGGGGAGCGGCTGAAGGACATCGCCTCAGGGATGCTTCAGGTGTTGGATCGACATCACGATGCGGCGCTGCTGCTGCCCCTTCACCGCAATCCCACCGTGCGCGAACCGCTGCAGGCCCTGCTGGGGAACCACCCACGGGTTGTGCTGACTGAGCCGCTCGATTACGACCGTTTGGTGGCGGCCATGAAGGGCTGCACCCTGCTGTTGACCGACTCAGGCGGCTTGCAGGAGGAAGCACCGGCTCTAGGGAAGCCTGTGCTGGTGCTTCGCCGTACCACCGAACGGCCTGAAGCCGTGGACGCAGGTACAGCGCGACTCGTTGGCACCGAGCCAGCGGTCATTCTGGAGGAGGCTTCGCGGTTGCTCAGCGATGCTGCGGCCTACGAGGCGATGTCCAGGGCCGTTAACCCCTTTGGAGATGGCAAGGCCAGTCAGCGCATCCTTGAGCTCAGCCGGGCCCATCTGGGGGTCTGACGCCAGCATCAGTGCCGACGGATGCTTCCGCTGGTGGCTGACGCGACGTTGGCGGCCGGGCGGCAGGGTTTTGATCTTTCTGGGGTTGAATCCGTCTCGGGCTGATGCCGAGCGGGACGATCCCACCTTGCGCCGTCTGATCGGCTTCGCAGGGGACTGGGGCTACGACGCTCTGGTGGTGGTCAATCTGTTTGCCCGCATCTCTGCATCGCCCTCTGTGCTGAGGCGGTGCTGCGATCCCATCGGGCTGGATGCCGACGCGGCGTTGTTGCGGTGGTGCCAGTTGTGGGCGCACCAGGAGGCATGGGCGCTCTGGTGTGGCTGGGGGAACGGCGGTGGCCGGTTTGACCGTGCGCAACAGGTGATGGATCTGTTGAAGCCTGTTGTGCAGCAACGGGCTGAGCGGTTTCCGCTCGCGCCAGGGACACAGGCCATCGGGCTCACCCGCTCCGGCCAGCCGCGCCATCCTCTTTACGCACCTCGGGGATGTCTCTTAAAACCATTCCGATGGGCAAGCACTGATGCCATCGGGCATCCTGAGGAGACTCCATCGGTTTCCGTTCAGCACTGATGTCCCGAACACCACGACGTTATGCCGTGCATCTCCATCTGGTGGGAGGTCAGACCGAGCGGGTGTTCTTCCCCAAGCTGGAGCTGTTTCAGGAGTGGTATCAGGGGGTGGTGAACGCCGAAGGGCAAGGGGGCTTCGTCAACGTGCCGATCAGTGATTTGGACGGCGAGTATCTGGTGGTGCGGCCGGAAGCGGTGATCGGCCTTCGTGTGGAACCTCAGTTCTCATCCGTCGATGACGCCTGAGCGGCTGGGTCTCCTCTGGGGCGTCACGGTGTTTGCCGGGGCCGGTGCACGGTTGCTGGCGGCGGTCTCAGGACTGCCGGGGGTTGTGTTGCTGCTGCTCTCCGGGCTGTTGATCGGTCGGTCCGGCCTCGGCCTGGTGGAGCCATTGGATCTGGGCCCGGGGCTTGGCACGGTGGTTGGCCTCCTGGTGAGCCTGGTGCTGTTTGATGGCGGCCTCAACCTGCGACTGCCGGGGGACACGATCCGGGCGACCGTGAAGCGGATCGCTGTGCTGCGGTTGCTGATCTCCCTCGGTGCAGGGCTGCTGGCGGCCCACTGGCTGGCCGGTCTGAGCTGGTCTGTTGCTGCGGTGTTCAGCGCCATCGTTCTCGCCACCGGCCCCACGGTGGTGACGCCCCTGGTGCGTCAGATCCGACTGGCTGCTCCTTTGGGGGATGTGCTCGAGGCGGAGGGCCTGGTGCTCGAGCCGATCGGTGCGGTGCTGGCGTTGCTGTTGTTGGAGTTGGTCCTTGGCAACCTGCACGGCTGGCGCGAACTGGTGCTGGGTCTGCTGGAACGCCTCGGTGGGGGGGTCCTGATCGGCGCCAGTGTGGGGTGGTTGCTGTCGGAACTGCTGCAGCGGCTGAAGCCCGATCAGTCCTCCGGCCTGCCACTGCAGCTCACGCTGGGGATGTTGTTTCTGATGTACGGCGTCAGCGAGTGGCTGTTGCCGGAATCGGCTCTGCCGGCGTCTGTGGCGGCGGGCATCGTGGTTGGGCGTCGCCAGACGGTGCACACCGCTGATCTGGATGGTCTGATCCAGGAGTTGGCGCAACTGGCGATCACGATGCTGTTCCCACTGCTTGCCGCAGACGTGTCCTGGGCAGAACTCAGCCCATTGGGTTGGGGTGGAATCAGCTGCGTTCTCGTGCTGATGCTTGTGGTCCGCCCCATTGCGGTGGGTGTGGCGACGGTGGGACTACCGCTCAATCTTCCCCAGAAGCTTTTTCTCGGCTGGCTGGCACCACGGGGGATCGTCACCGCGTCGGTGGCGTCCTTGTTTGCCATCCGGCTGGAGCAGGCCGGAATCCTCGGTGCTGGTCGCCTGCAGGGCCTGGTCTTCCTGACCATCCTGATGACCGTTGGCCTCCAGGGCCTCACGGCTCAACCGCTGGCCCGCGCCCTGGGACTGATCGAAGATTCCGGTGACGAGACGACGTCGTCAGGCGAGGCAACGCTGCAACCTGGGGAGGTCCTCCCCGATCCGGGCCAGTAGACACCAGGTGGTGATCAGATCAGGACCCTGCAGCCGTCCGAGCAGGGCTGCGCGAAGAGATTTCATCACCACGCCTTTCTTGACGCCGGCCCCCTTGGCGGCATCCGCCAGAAGCTGTTTGGCGCGATCGGTGTCCTTGCCATCCCAGGGCTCGGCCTCGAGGATCTGCAGCAGTTGAGCCACAGCGGTCCGAGCCCCGTCAGTTTCCAGCTGGCGCAGACCATCGTCTTCAAGATCAGGACGCTTGAAGAACGGCGTCGCCTGCTCCACGCCGTCCTTGAGCAGGGTCAGGGATGGTCCTAGCAACTCGCAAAGCTCCAGCCCCCAGCTGCTGTCGTCCGGTAGGGCCCAACCTTGCTCGGCCCAGAGCGGACGAAGGTCACCCAGGAGCTGTTGCGAGGGCAGGGCATGCAGCACCTGCCCGTTGAGCCAGTTGAGTTTGTCCCAATCGAAGCGAGCTCCGGCCTTGTTCACCCGATCGAAGCTGAACACCGCTGCTGCTTCAGGCAGGGTGAAGCGCTCCTCCATTCCTTCGGGCACCGACCAGCCCAGCAGGGTCATGTAGTTGGCGATTGCTTCTGCGGTGTACCCCATCGTGCGGAAGTCATTGATTGAGGTCACACCATCCCGTTTGGAGAGCTTGCGGCCTTCCGCATTCAGGATCAGGGGTGCATGGGCGAAGGTTGGTGCCGGCAGGTCGAGGGCCTCGTAGAGCAGCAGTTGCTTGGCGGTGTTGGCGATGTGGTCTTCGCCGCGGATCACGTGGCTGATGGCCATGGCGGCGTCATCCACCACCACCACGAGGTTGTAGAGGGGATCTCCGATCTGATCGGCGGGAGCCCTGCGGGCTACGACCATGTCACCGCCGAGGTCAGCACCACGCCAGGACATGGGGCCACGCACCATGTCATTCCAGCGGATCTCAGCGTTGTCATCGATCCGGAAACGGATCACGGCTTCCCGTCCTTCCGCCTGGAAGGCTGCTTCCTGGTCTGGGGTGAGATTGCGGTGACGGTTGTCGTAACGCGGCGCCTGGTTGCTGGCCTTCTGGGCCTCGCGCATGGCGTCCAGTTCAGCCTCGTTGGCATAGCAGCGGTAGGCCAGACCCTTCTGCAAGAGCGTTTCGATCGCGGCCCGGTGCTGCTGCACCTGTTCGCTCTGGATCAACGGCTCTTCATCCCAGTCGATCCCAAGCCAGCGCAAGCCCTCCAGGATGTTCTGGGTGTATTCAGGCTTGGATCGTTCTTTATCGGTGTCTTCGATTCTCAGCAGGAACGACCCCTGCTGGCGCCGTGCATACAACCAATTGAAGACGGCTGTCCGCGCTGTACCGATGTGAAGCGTGCCCGTAGGGCTGGGGGCCAGACGAACGCGCACCATTGCGGCTTCGGGTGGTGAGAACGGGACCGACGGGATTCGAACCCGCAACTTCCGCCGTGACAGGGCGGTGCTCTAACCGGTTGAACTACGGTCCCAGACCTGACTCAGACACAAAGGACTCGCCTTGTGGAATCTGATCTGTGTCGCCTGCGCGACCAAATCAGTATTGACCCTCGCCCTGCCCTCCGTCAACAATTCCGTTGAAATGCTGTGCTGATCAGCATTGTTGCGGTTTGGTCACAACAAAACCCCCGATGACGGAGTCATCGGGGGTTTGTGGATGAAGCTACTCAGCGATCAGGGACGGAAGCCCGCTGGCTCGATCAGACGGACTTGATTGCCTCGGGCAGTGAACTCCCGACCTTGATCGCTCTGCACGACCACGCGTCCACCTGATTTGACGCGAATGACGCGGGCACGAACCCAGCCGAGGGCGGCTGACTCGAGCACCTTCACGACATCACCAGGTTGAAGATCCAACTCCATGCTCAGAACCGGGAAACTACACAACGGGGTTCATCGGACGCGCCGTGGAGGACTCGAACCCCCGACATCAGGTTTTGGAGACCTG
>ERZ802830.3818-NODE-3818-length-12444-cov-9.87973_pt1 | contig 12444 bp, 9 predicted proteins | sample MGYA00345654_ERZ802830 | MGnify/ENA primary metagenome ERZ802830 (study PRJEB30503, sample SAMEA104212375) | marine metagenome | biome: Westerlies Biome; feature: [SRF] surface water layer (ENVO:00010504) within the epipelagic zone...; material: water... | reverse complement strand
AACTAATAGATATGAGCTTTATTTCATCCCCTTAACTACTATTCCTCCTTTCACAACTATATCCACACTCTCAAGTACACTGATATCTTCTAATGGATTTTTTTTAATGGCGATTAAGTCGCCCAAAAAATTTTTTTTGATTGATCCCACTTTTTCTCCCCAACCGATATATTTTGCTGCAATCGATGTTGCAGATTTGATCGCTTGCATCGGTGACATACCGTGTCTAACCATTATTGAGAATTGTCTAGCATTATCCCCATGCGGATAGACAGCAGCATCAGTTCCAAATGTTATTGGCACTCCAGCAACCAAAGCCCGACTAAAAACATCACGCTGAGCATCTGTTGTTTCATTCATCTTTCTCATAAATTCATCAGGCCAACCTTCCTCTTCACCAACAGCTCTCGCATGGTCGCCATTATAAACATCCATTGAAAAAGCAACATCGTGACTTGCAGCCAGCTCTATGGCTTCCTGATCTGCCAGTGAGGCATGTTCAATAGAATCCACTCCCGCAAGAATTGAATCTTTGATTGATTGTGCTCCGTGAGCATGAGAAGTCACCTTTATTCCTGCATTTCTTGCAACAGAAACAACTGCAGCAATTTCTTCTTGAGTCATTTCAGGGGCTCCTGGAACCCCATCGAAAGCCAGAACTGCACCAGAAGCTAATATTTTTAAAAAATCTGCACCGCCTTCTACCGCTTTTTCTGCATTCTCTCTAAATTCTTTTGCATTTTTTGAAACACCCTCTCTGAGATAAGATGGAATTTTATCCTCTGGATAATCTGGTAATAAAAGATCCCCTCCACCCCCTGGAACTGTTAGATAAAATCCTGCAGTTTGGACTCTCGGACCGATAACATAACCCTGATTGATACGATCACGTAAATCACGTGCAGACCAAGCAATATATGAACCAACATTTCTTACTGATGTAAATCCAGCATTTAGAGTAGTCAATGCATTCTTTTCTGATATTCTTCTCGCCTCCTCATTTGTCATTGTAAAGTAAATACTCAGATCTGCTGTGTCTCCTGCTTTTTCTGTGATATGCGTATGCGTATCTATCAATCCTGGCAAGCAATAATAATCGGATAAATTCAAAGTACTTTTATTGAGTTTTTGGTTCGGATTTTGATACATGATGTTATCAATCACGCCATCAAGGATTGTGATTAGTTGATTTTTTAATACACGATCATTATTAACATCAATGAGCTGGCCACAATATATTGTTACACTCCCATTGATTTCATTACTCTTTTGTATTGCATCAGACGAATACGACACACTCAGAAATTGCGTTATTACCAAAAGAAGAAACCAAAAAAATTTACTCATAATGCACTTAATTCCCCGTGCACCACATTACCTTCAAATAAAGTCAATAACGCATTTGTATCAGAGATATCTTTTGGACTGATTTCAAAAAGATTTTGATCTAAAACCACTATGTCTGCATATTTACCAACTTCCAGTGAGCCTGTTTCTCGTTCAATTTTATTTACAAAGGCAGCATTAATAGTAAAAGCTTCGATTGCTGACTTTAAGTCAATACTTTGTTCAATATTCAAAGGGACGTCCTGAGCTGGATCAACTGGCTTATTCTCAAGCGCGGTTATATCTGTTGCACTTTGCCGCGTAATTGCTGTTTCTATTTGATAAAAAGGATTTGCCGAAGTAACACTCCAGTCACTTCCAAAAGCAATCATCGCGCCAGTATCTAGAATACTTTTTATAGCGTATGACCATTTTAAGCGTTCATCGCCAACAAATGGAGCAGCCAATTCTGTCAGATAATCTCCTGTATAAGCCCATAACGGTTGAAAATTGGCAATCACATCCAACTCAAAAAAGCGATCGAAGTCATCGGGATGAATAAGTTGCAGATGAGAGATATGATGCCTATTGCCAAGACGTCCATTTTCATATATCGACTCTTCTACTGCATCTAATGATTGACGGACAGCACCATCACCCAACGCATGAAAATGAACCTGAAAATTGGAGGCATCAAGCACAGTCACAACCTCTTTTAAGAAACCAGGCTCAACCATAGGGATACCTTTGGTGGGTCCAGGAACATTATGGTAATGATCAACCAACACCGCTGTATAATTCTCCACAAGTCCATCCTGCATTATTTTAATTGTGCCAGGATTAACTAACCTACTGGTGAATTCTTTTCTTAATCGTTTAAAATGATTCAGTTGCTCTAAAGCCTGATCTCGCTCCCACCACTGAGATGCGGTAACTCTTAGGCTTAGTTCCTTATTCTTTTCCAGTATTGCATATGTGTTTAGATCGCTCTCCCTGACAATGGCATCCTGGATGGCAGTAATCCCATATCCATTTAACATTTTAATAGTGTATCTAAGACCGGCTAATTTACTCTCAAGGGTATCCGGTGGAATAATTCTCTGAACCAGTGACATTGCCCCCTCTTGCAAACTGCCAATTAGCTCACCTGTAACTGGGTCCTTATCTATTATTCCATCGATTGGATTTGGTGTGTCCTTGGTGATGCCAGCCATTTCAAGTGCCAGCGAGTTTGCCCATCCAGAATGACCATCGGTTGATGATAGGTATACAGGTCGATTACCGACCAATTCATCTATAATTTTTTTACTGGGTTTGCCACCAGCGCCGAATACGGACATAGCCCAGCCTCCACCTAATATCCACTCTAGATCCGGATTAGCATTTGCATAATCAGAAATCGCAGCTCGATATTCTGCAATAGTTGATAAGCCATTAAGATCACAAGAAGCTGAGAGAATACCACCGGAAATTGGATGTATATGCACATCCTGCATACCCGGCAACACCATTTTTTTTCTGAGGTTAACAGTGGTTGTATTTGGCCCTATAAAATCTGCAACATCAGTATCATTTCCAACAAAGCTAATTATGCCATCCTTGATGGCTATTGCTTCGGCCCAAGTATGATTTTTATCGACTGTATAGATTGAACCATTTTGAAAAACAAGATCAGCATATCTGCTTTTTTTTGATTCATTATTTTGTTGTGAGCAGGATGAAACCAAAGTAATGATCATGAAGAAAAACAAAAAACCTTTTGCTTTTCTTCTCTTGTTCATATTGTTCCAATAATTTCTAAATGTTGTCATTATATTTTCCATAATCAATTATAATAAATAACATTATTAATAAATCAGTTTTACCACATTGTATCTAAATGGCATTCAAGTTACCTAAATTAATTGCAACTTCAGTTGTCAGAGGAAGTGTCCAAGGCGAGAGTCATGGTGGTATATTCACTGTGGACTTTGAAAAAAAAGAGGCTGAGCAACACGTAGATTGGAATACCAGCAACATCGACTTTGAAGGTAGAGGCGCCGATCGAGGCTTGCGTGGGATTTGTTTTAATGAAGAAGACATATATATCGCTGCAAGTGACGAATTATTTTGTTATGACAAGAATTTTAAAAATAAAGGTTCCATCAAAAATCGTTATTTAAAGCATGCTCATGAGATTTGTAGGATGGAAAATAGAATTTTCCTCACCTCTACTGGCTTTGACAGTCTTCTTTCTTTCAATTTAGAGGCGAAGCAATTTGATTGGGGTTTCCAATTAAGAAAAGAATACGATCAATGGACAGGCGGTCTTTTTGATCCAAGAAAATCAATAGGTCCAAGACCAGTAAATGATTTTCATATTAACATGATTGATGTAAGTGAGGATGGTATCTTCTTTAGTGGTTTAAGAACAGAAGGTCTATTTCTTCTGAAAGTTGACAATACTGTTGCAAAAGTTTGTGAATTGCCACCCGGTACACATAATCCTCAATTCTGGAAAGATGGGATCATATTTAACGATACTGTCTCAGACTGTATCCGATTCGTTCCTCGCGAGGGCGAGGAAGTTGCATTCAAAGTTGTTACTTATAAAGAAAGTGACATTGAGTTCGCGGGAATTGATGACTCAAAGATCGCGCGTCAAGGTTTTGCTAGAGGCCTTTGCACAATTGATAATCGATTTGTTGCCGTTGGTTCTTCGCCTTCCACAATTTCTCTGTACGATATTGATTCTCAGCAAATGGTTGGATCCGTTAACTTGTCCATGGATATAAGAAACGCCATTCATGGTTTGGAAGTCTGGCCATTTAATTAAAAATTTTCAAAAAAAAACCGGGCAATGCCCGGTTTCTTTTTATTGCTTTGAGAGAGATTAGTTCCCCCATCTTCTCATGTAACGTATACCAATTTCACGTGGTCTATTGGTGTATACATCAATGGTGTGTGCTCTACCACCTGGTTTAGAGGAGGCTTGCGCCCAACCAAAGTCACCCGTTGACCATGTGTACTGAGCTCGTTCATCGGTTAGGTTATTGATGTATGCAGCAAGCTCCCAATTTTCACCTTGAAGTCCGGCTCTGATATCCATGACCTTGTAACCCGGAACTCTATGCTGAGGGTTCGCGCTGCTGTTAAGTGAATCTTGTTCGAGCTTGTTGATGATGCCACCCTGCGTAGACGCCTGGAAACGAACATACTTATACTGCGCTCCAGCAATAGTTGCTGGTGTGCTCCAAGTAGCCCAGAATGAACCTTTATTTTCAGGAACCAGCGGTAAACGCATATCTTTCTTAACTTCGAATGAATCAGGTGTGCCATTTAGATCGTGGTTACTGTCTGTCATGGCCTCCATATTCTCGTAGTTGAGACCGAATGTGATATTCTCAGTCAAGGCATACTCAACATCTATATTCACACCTGTAATATGAGCTTGCCCTGTGTTAGCCACCAAGTTTTGCCATGGTTGACCACAAACACCTGCTGTGGAAACTTTTGTATCAGGAGCTAAACCAGTGACTTTCGCAACAGCACCATTTGCATCACAAGGTGTATTTGATGGATCAACCTGTTCTAATTGATATTCATCCCACTTCATGTGATAAGCAGTCAAATTAAATCGTCCTCTGCCATCGCCAAATGTTGAACGAATTCCAGCCTCATGGTTGTCCATAATGTCTGGTCCATAAGCATTCGGGAAGAATGGGTTACCTCTGCTTCGGTTTACACCACCCGGACGTTTGCCTCGTGTGAATAATGCATAAGCCATGGTGTCATCATTTAAGTTGTACTTAAGACTGACTTTTGGGATTGTCACAGAATCTGAACCTGCTCTTGCTGGTGGGTGACCACCATTTGCAAGACGATACTCTCTATCTGAAGATGACATTGCACCCTTGACGCCATCACCGAGTGAATAGTTTGAACCGGGATGATCAACATAGTATGCGCTACTGTTGTCACGCTTATAATTTCTCATTCCCAAGGTTAGTGTTAAATTATCGGTAAATCTATATGCAACTTCGCCGAACAAAGCCGTTTGATCCCAAAGTGTTCTCTGATCCGAGTACCAACTTGATACAGCTTGAGTCGGATATGCGTAGCCTCTTGCCTCAAGATTGTGCTTGTAGTATTTAGCAGAATATGAATCTTGGAATAAACTTTTAGGGCTCTTGCCATCGACTGGAACAGCAAAAGGAGCCGTCCACATATCTACAGTATCCTCAAGATAAAGACCAACAATCCAATCAACTCGATCTCCCTGACTCTGCAATCGGATTTCTTGAGATACTTTCTTCACACCTGACGTGCCTTGATAGCTCGAGTAGAAATCTGAATCTATATCTGTACCTTGACAGTATCTTGGGTAATAACCTAAGTAACCGGTTGCCGGATTGGCGAAGTAATAAGGCATAACCCCTTGATATGTTGATGCACCGGCCGCGAAATAATCGGTAGCTGCGTAGTTTGGTGCAGCTGCATAAAGCCCTGAGTCAAAACAGTAGTTATGAGACCAGTAATGTGCGTAATCTGTAATATCACTGAAGTCTTTTGCTCTGTATTTGTAGTAGTTTGTAGACATTACCAAATCAGCAAATCCAAGATCGCCTTCGATGAGAATGTCGTAAGCGTTAAATTTTTGCTTGTATTCGCCATCGATGAATTTAACGGTTTTGAGGTCACCCACATAAGGGTTGTATGCATTTCCAGCTCCAGTTGTTTTAACGTGCTGCATCATACCCGTGAATGTCGCGGACCAACTGTCGTTCATGTCCCATCTAAGTTTCGCACGCCATCCATTAGTTGCATCATCATTCCAGTTTTCTTCAACTGCGTGAGCGTTATCTAATGTGCCATGCTTTTGAACGTATTTTGATCCATCAATGGCGCTCATGTCTGCAGTATAACCATGAACATTGTCGATGTATCCACCTTCATTATCACTGTACATTGCGACTCTTAATGCCATTTTGTCCTCAACAACTGGTACATTAAATACCAATGAACCACGGTAACTGGCGTCGCTATCACCACCACCTTCAAGCTCACCATCGAAGATAGCTTCGAATTCGTTCATCTTCGGCTTGTTAGTGATAACTCTGAGAGTTCCAGCTTGTGCATCTGAACCATAAAGTGTTCCCTGAGGACCCGCTAACGCTTCAACTCGTTCAACATCAACCATTCGGAGTGTTGGTTGTGAACCCGTAGTTGTCAGTGCTAATTCATCAAGATATACAGATGAAGTTGATGCAGCGATATAACCTGAACCAGTAATTGCTCCTCGGAATACAACTGTACTTCCAGTTGCCCCATAAGAAACAACGTTAATCCCTGGCATAAATCTAGCAAAATCTTCTTGTGTGGCTGCACCCATATTTGCCAATGCCTCTTGCCCGATCGCTTGAACTGATGCAGGAATGTCTTGCACACTTAGTTGTCTTTTTGTTGCTGTTACAATAATTTCTTCAAGCGCGAAATCTTGTGCTACAGCTTGATATGATGGAGCCAAGGCTGCTGCTATTGCTCCAGCAACAGGCGTTAAGGCTATTTTTGTTTTCTTTTCTAGCATCCTTTTAATCCCCCGAATTATCAATAAAGATGTTGTTTAATTTGGTTAAATTTTATACTTAACTTAGATTTATTTGATACAAATGTAAATTAGTTGATTCAATACTACAACTTTTTGTTTCATATTTTGAGAAAATAATAAAATTTTTTTATTATTTGTTGTTTTCATACAACATTATGATTTTTATTAAATACTTTTATTTTCGTTTATGACTTTTTTTATTTAATATATTTCCATAATAATCAATAGTTTATTAAATTTGGAATGTTAATTTTTAAGAAAAAATCTACATGTGGCTAATGTGATACAAATGATTTGGGTTGATCTTGTTCTGGAAGTTCTCTTAATAAGGGTTCCAGGATTTCAATCAAATCCGATAATTTTTCTTCATAATTGCGCCAAAGATTGACAGAACTGGAATAAATTGGTTTTCTTACTTGTTCAGAGCTTGCTGTTTTAACTGCTCTTTTTGTTTCATAGAAACGTAAACATGATTCCTCGAAAGGAAGCTCGCAAAATTCCAGTATTCTCTTTACTTGAGAATCCAAATCAGAAACAACATCTTCATAGTTAACATCCAAAAAAAATCCTTCACATACCTCTTTCCAGTGCGACATAATTCGCTCATATTCCATATAATATTCTCCCAATTCAGTTAAGTCATAACTGAATGGCTGACCAGAAGCAAAGAGTTGTTTATAAGAACCAAAACAACTGTCCAATGGATGCCGCTTAGCATTTATAATCTTTGCATTGGGGATGGCCAATTTAATCGCACCGATAAATGTAAAGTTGTTTGGGTTTTTATCAATAAAAAATAATTTATTAGTTCGGTATTTTTCTGTTGTTTTCAAATATTCTTGACCCAATAATTGCCATTGACGTGCTTTAAAAGATTCTAAAGCATGAGGAAATCGTGTGTCTATATTTGAGGATTCTTTGACACTTCGCATTGATGAGACCATTTCATGAAGCTCATGTGTTCCTTCGACAGCAGAGTGACTGGCTAGAATTTGCTCAAGGAGAGTCGAACCGGATCTTGGGAGACCTACAATAAAAATTGGAGTAACATCACTTTTCTTTGCGTGTTTTTCTTGCATTTTACTAAGAGGCATAATCTCTATTATTTTATCGATGATGGTTTCAAAATCGACCGGATCATATGATTCTGATTTTCTTCTCAATGTGTTGCAAGCCTTGAGATTTTCAAATGCCTTGTTATAATCCTTTCGAGATTCATACTCCAATCCCAATGCATTATGTAGTTGTATCCTTCCAATATCTGGAAGATCCGTATTACTGAGAAGATCTTCCATATTCCTAATTTCCTCGTCTTCAAAACTAAATGTTTTTAGGTTTGCCATACTCCAATAGGACTCTGTATAGTCGGGCTTTATTTCGATTGACTGTCTATAAGTAGCTATGGCCTCATCTTGCTTTCCTAGGGTTTTAAGATGGTGCGCCTTACTACACAGTGCTCCATGTTTTTTTGGAGAGATAGAGAATGCTCTATCGAAACTCTTGATTGCCTCATGATGCATCCCCGCTTCTCCCTCTACACCGGCTTTCAACATATAAGATTCAGCGATATTTCGATCTAATTTTATTAACCTTTCTGCATTTTCAAGCGCTTCTTTATACTTACGTTGTTCTCTTTGAGCTTTAACAAGGTCTGCTATCGCTCTTGGATAATTTGGTGCATTTTTAACTACCCGCAATAGAAAAACTTCGGCATCCTTATACCGCTCATGGTCCATGGCAATACCCGCTAGTAGTCTTGCCGCTTCAATGTGATTGGGATCTTGCTTAAGAATATTCCGATAAATGTCTTCCGCAAGCTCTCCTCTACCAGACTCTTGATGTTCAGTGGCTTGGTTAAGCTCTTCCTCGAAAGATATGTTTGCTTGAACTTCATTAACCTTTCCAGCTCTTCCAACTTTTTCTAGTGCATCAGAGATTTCTTTGGAAAGTTTCTTTTGCACTTCTCTGGCATGATTAATTTTTTGATGAATTTTTTGATGATTTGGATTGAGCTCCTTGACGAAGGTATATTCTCTTGTGGCTTCTTCCGCTTTACCCTGAACCAATAACATATCACCGTATGTCTCTCTTGCAATTGGTGATTTAGGATTTAATCGTGTTGCCTCATTGAGGTAACCTTGGGCATCCTCAAACAATCTTATTGATATACAAGCGCGTGAAATCAGGCACAGAAAATTGATGTCTTCAGGGTGACGTTTGAGCGCAGCTTTACACGTGTTGATGCATAGCCTTGTATCTCCATTTTTCAAATAAGTGAAAGCTCGTTTAAAAGCTTCCTTTTCATCTTTTTGTTTCAAGTTCGCCCTCTCCATTTAAAAGTCTATTCGCTCCAATTTCTTTTATCAGTTAAAATCTCTAAATTAAAGCAAAGATGAGTATAAGAAAGTTGAATAAATATAGCCAATCACTAGATAACAAGGATTTTACCATCAGTTCTGAGATATTTCTTCGGCCAGACACTGACAGGGAGGCAATAAAAATTCAAGCCGAATTATTGAAAGAACATGTTGATGCCATTTTAGTCACAGATAATCAATCTGGACAACTGCACATGTCTTCCTTATCGGCAGGCATTATCCTTAAAGAAAATGGCATTGACCCAATCATCAATCTAACTTGTCGCAATAGAAATCGAATTTCGCTGACTAGCGAATTATTGGGCTGTGCCTCGCTTGATATGAAAAACCTTCTGCTGACCCGAGGTGAAAAGATACCGAATGAAGTTAAGCGAAAGGCGGCAGCCCTTTCGGAAATGAATGCAACAGAATTGATAAGCTTGGCTAACAAAATCAAAACTGATGAAAAATTGCCTACAAATAATGATTTCCTAATTGGTGGTGTAGTCACTCCATTTACTGCTAAACCGGGATGGCCAGCTCAAAATCTCACCGAAAAAATAGATGCTGGAGCACAATTTATGATCACGCATACCTGTCTGGATATGGAAATAATTAAAATCTATATGGAGAGACTGATCGCAACAAAATTACTAAGAAGAATGCATCTTATCGCGGGTATAGCGATCCTGAAATCAGCTGAAGATGCTAAATGGCTTAGAGAACATAGGCCTAATGTTATGATTCCACGACAGGCTGTTTTAAGACTTGAGAGCTCAGATAACCCAGAAAAGGAAGGAATAAAAATGTGCGCTGAGCAATTAAAAGCATTGTCTGTGATACCTGGAATTTCTGGAGCTCACATAATTGCCTCGAATAGCGTCCTCAATATTCCTGAAGCAGTGGCTCGATCTGAGCTATAGAAAGTTATATCAATCAAGATTAAATTGCGCGTGCAGACAATTTTTCAACCTCTTCCTTAGGAACATAATCAAAAATAAATGTGATTCTATCTTCATTGCCTTTATTCATGACGGAATGATTAAGTTGATTATTTATTTCGTAGGCTTCACCAATTTTAAAACGATATGGTTGACCATCAATCATAAATCTCACTCTAGAATTTGTGGTGATAGGCACATGAATGCGATGACCGCAATGAAATGATGGATGCTTATCCCAATGTTGAATAATTTTTTGACCGGCTAACAACTTTGCTGCCATTGCTCTTATTACTGTTCCACCTGGTTGATAACATCTGGATATAATATCGTTCATCAGCGGTAACGCTAATTCCGATAAATGTTTAAATCCTGGTTCTTTAGTTACTTCAACATCAGGCCATTGATCTAAATCAACGAAATACATCACAACAGATTCAGTTGCCCTATGCACCTCAAATTCTTCCTGTCTTGTAAGATTCTCTCTCCACGTCTCATCATCAAGCGACAAGATAATGTCTCTGAGTGCTTCACTATCTACAGGCCCTAATTCTCGTAAAGGTGAGTCAATATTCATAATTCAAACCTCAGTCTTATTCTTTTTCAGTTAACTTTATCATACCATTTTACTCAGTCTATATTTATCAAAACACATCCGCGAATTGAATTTGATTCGATAAGCTCATGCCCTTTCGCTATATCATTTAAATCATAAGATTTAGCTATTCTATGAGAAAGATCGTTACTTGATAATTTATTATTTATATCCTTGATTGCATCATTTTTTGCTTTTTCAGGCATTGCATAAACAATCACAAATCTCAGAGTCAAATCCATATACATCATTTTTAAGAATGGAATTACTGGATTCGGATTTTGAGTGGAAGAGTATGTTGCTATTGTAGATCCAGTTTTCATTATATTCAGCGTGTTATTAAGATTTGCACCGAATTCTACATCGACTAAACGATCAAATTTCTCACCGTGGTTTGCATCCAATGCCGATAATTCCCAGTCTTCTTCACGGTGATTAATAACACCATCGGCACCAATATCTAAGCAAGCTTGTTTATCATAGTCATTACTTGCGGTGGTGATTACTGTGGCTCCAAATAACTTGCCCCATTGAATGGCGTAAAATCCAACTCTCCCTGCTCCACCAGTAACGAGTATATTTTTTCCTTCCACTGATCCATCCGCAAAAATACAACGATGTGCTGTCATTGCGGGTATTCCGAGACAAGCGCCAGTTTCTAGAGAAGTATTATCCGGTAATTTAACGGCTCGAGAAGAATCAATACTTAGTAATTCAGCTGCGGTGCCATAATTTCTCTCGTATTGAGCTTGATAAACCCAAACACGTTCACCTATTCTGTCTCTTGAAACCTCATTGCCAACATCAACAATAACGCCGGCACCATCACTATGTGGAACAACAAATCCATTATCCAATAAATTAGAAAATGCACCCGCACGTTTTTTAACATCTGAGGGATTCACTCCACTTTTTGATAATTTAACTATAACTTCATTGTCATTAATTTTAGGATCTTCTATATTTTGGATTTCAAGAACCTCTTGAGCTGAACCAAATTTATCAAATATTGCTGCTTTCATAATTATCTCACTGACGATCGTTATAAGATTTTAAACACAAAAAAAAACCATTTCCAAATGGAAATGGTTTTAAATTAAAAAGCCTGGTGGTGTCCTACTCTCACATGGGGAGACCCCACACTACCATCGGCGCTGAGCGTTTTCACTTCCGAGTTCGAAATGGAATCGGGTGGTTCCCACTCGCTAATACTACCAGGCAAACTGATATTGCCTTTAGCAATTTGAAAATTTCTGACATCAATGTGTCGCACACATGTCACATATACATCTCACAAACTCTTTGATGTTATATGATCAAGCCTCACGAGCAATTAGTACTGGTTAGCTTCATTCATTACTGAACTTCCACATCCAGCCTATCAACCTCGTAGTCTTCGAGGGCTCTTCAGGGAACTCAAGGTTCCAGGGAAATCTGATCTTGAAGGGGGCTTCCCGCTTAGATGCTTTCAGCGGTTATCCTGTCCGTATTTAGCTACCCGGCAATGCCACTGGCGTGACAACCGGAACACCAGAGATACGTTCACTCCGGTCCTCTCGTACTAGGAGCAACTCTTCTCAAATTTCCAACGCCCACGGCAGATAGGGACCGAACTGTCTCACGACGTTCTAAACCCAG
>ERZ802830.3816-NODE-3816-length-12449-cov-34.7955_pt1 | contig 12449 bp, 12 predicted proteins | sample MGYA00345654_ERZ802830 | MGnify/ENA primary metagenome ERZ802830 (study PRJEB30503, sample SAMEA104212375) | marine metagenome | biome: Westerlies Biome; feature: [SRF] surface water layer (ENVO:00010504) within the epipelagic zone...; material: water... | reverse complement strand
TGCTGGTGATCGCCAACAACGGCTTCAACATCTTCGGCAGCCTGATGCTGGGGGGTTACGCCGCCTGGGTGTTCGAGCAGCGGGGCATCAGCGGCATCGCTTTGCCCCTGTTTTCAGTGGGCCTCACCGTGCTGGTGATGCTGCTGGGGGAGATCCTGCCCAAGGCGCTCGGCAGTCGCCTCGCCCTGCCCGTTTCCCTGGCGGCCGCGCCGCTGCTGCATTGGCTGGGACTGCTGCTCAGCCCGCTGGTGCTGCTGCTGGAGCGGTTGCTGCCGGCGATCACGGCCGAAGCGGAGATCACCACCAATGAAGAGGAGATCCGGCTGCTGGCCAGACTCGGCTCCCAGAAAGGCCAGATCGAAGCCGACGAAGCGGCGATGATCGGCAAGGTGTTTCAGCTGAACGACCTCACCGCCCGCGATCTGATGACACCGCGGGTGGCGGCACCGACCCTCGATGGCAGCCTCAGCCTCGAAGCGCAGCGGACCGTGCTGCTGGGCAACAACGCCGACTGGTGGGTGGTGCTCGGCGATCAGGTGGACAAGGTGCTCGGGGTGGCCAGCCGCGAGCGGCTGCTCACCGCCCTGCTGGAGAACCGTGGCCTGCTCACCCCGGTGGATCTGTGCGAGCCGGTGGAATACGTGCCGGAGATGATCCGTGCCGACCGCCTGCTCACCGGATTCCGCCGCGACAGCGGCGGTGTTCGGGTGGTGGTGGATGAATTCGGTGGCTTCGTGGGAGTGATCGGTGCGGAATCGGTGCTCGCCGTGCTGGCGGGGTGGTGGCGCAAGCCGGCAGCATGAGGGGGATGAGCCAGGCCCTTCCGACACCGCCCTCCAGCACCGTCCGCTGCCGCCAGCTGCTGCAGCGCTGGCGCAATGAGCTGTGTCTCGGCGCCCGTGAGCAGGCCTTGCTGGCGGGTGAACTGCGTCAGCTCGACAGGCAGCTGCAGCGCCTCGAGAGCCGCACCCTGCGGGTGGCCGTCTTCGGCCGGGTGGGCGTCGGCAAGTCCAGCCTGATCAACGCCCTGATCGGCGAGCAGCTGCTGGCCACCGATGTGGCCCACGGCTGCACCCGCCGCCAGCGGGCCGTCCCCTGGCCCCAGGCGATCGACGGGCTGGCGGCCGTGGAACTGGTCGACACCCCCGGCATCGATGAGATCGAAACCGCCGGGCGTGCCCGCCTGGCGACCCGGGTGGCGATGGGCGCCGATCTGGTGCTGCTGGTGATCGACAGCGATCTCACCCGCATCGACCGCGACGCCCTCGACACCCTGCTGAACTGCGGCAAACCGGTGCAGCTGGTGCTCAACCGCAGTGACCGCTGGTCGGAACAGGAGCTGCCGGCTCTGCTGCGCAGCATCCAGCAGCGTCTGCCCAAGGAGCTGCCCCTCACCGCCGTGGCCGCCGCCCCGCGCCGGCCGGTGCTGGATGGGGAAGGCCGCGCCCGCAGTGAGCAGGCGCCGCCACGCATCGCGACGCTGAGCCAGCGTCTGATCCGGCAACTGAGCGGGGAAGGGGAGCTGCTGCTCGCCCTGCATGCCCTGAGGCTGGCGGATCGCTTCCAGCAGGCCCACCAGCAGCTGCGGCTGCGCCAGCATCGCCGCTCCGCTCAGGGGCTGATCGGGCGCTACGCCGCCGCCAAGGCCACCGGTGTGGCGATGAATCCCCTGATCGCGATCGATCTGGCGGGCGGCCTGGCCTGCGACACCGCCCTGGTGATGCAGCTCTGCCAGCTCTATGGCCTGCCGATGGCGCCCACCTCAGCCCGCAGGTTGCTGCGCTCGGTCACGGCCCAGAACGCACTGCTGGGCGGAGTCCAGCTCGGTCTGAGTGCCCTGAAGCAACTGCTGCTGCTGCTGGTGCCGTTCAGCGGCGGAGCCAGCCTGGCGCCAGCGGCGCCGGTGGCTCTCGCCCAGGCAGCGGTGGCCGTGCACAGCACCCGCCGCACCGGCGTGCTGGTGGCCGAACAACTGCTGCGCCGCCGCGGTGGTCAGCCCGGGGCGCTGCTGCAGCGCCTTGCCCAGGCCGATCCGGTGGTGGCCCACTGGTTGCAGCGCTGGCCAGCATCCGCGGCCTCCGATCTGCAGCCGTTGCTGCCCTGATCCGCCATGGCCGACCCCATCGCCCTGCTCGGCACCAGCGCCGACCCTCCCACCCGCGGCCACCAGGCCCTGCTGGAAGGCCTGCTCGGGCTTTACGGAGAGGTGGCCACCTGGGCCAGCGACAACCCGATGAAACAGCACGGGGCCCCCTTGCGCCTGCGGGCCCAGCTGCTTCAGGCCCTGGTGAACGAGATCGGTGATCCCCGCCTGAGGCTGTGCCAGGAGCTGAGCAGCCCCTTTGCCCTCGCCACCCTGGAGCGGGCGCACACCCTCTGGCCCGGGAGGGATCTGATCTTCGTGGTGGGCAGCGATCTGGCCGGTCAGATCCCCCGTTGGCGGCAGGCTGAGCGATGGCTCCGCCTCTGCCGCCTGGCGATCGCCCCCCGCCAGGGCTGGCCGCTGCAACCGGCCGCGCTCGATGCCCTCAGAAGCCTGGGAGCCCAGATGGATCTTCTCGATCTGACGGTGCCTGCCAGCGCCAGCTCGGAGCTGCGGCAGGCACCGGAGCCCGGACAGGTGCCGACCTCCGTCTGGCCGCTGCTGCTGGAACACACTCTCTACGGCCTCACCCCAAGCCGCTGCTGATGCGCCTCGCCCTCGGCCAACTCAATCCCCTGGTGGGCGATCTGGCCGGCAATGCCCGCCGCATCCTGGAGGCCGCACACCAGGCCCAGAGGGACGGGGCAAGGCTGCTGCTGACGCCGGAACTGTCGCTGTGGGGTTACCCGCCGCGGGATCTGCTGCTGCAACCGGCCCGCCTGAACCGGCAGCGGCAGGTGCTCGACTGGCTCAGCCAGCAGCTCAGCGGCGAGCTGGGCCTGCTGGTGGGCATCGCCCTGGAAGCCGACGACGGACGCGCTCCTGCACTGCACAACGCCATCGCCCTGGTGGAGCCGGGCCGCTGGCGAGCGGTGGCCCGCAAGCAGCTGCTGCCCAGCTACGACGTCTTCGATGAACGGCGCTACTTCCGCCCCGGGGACGGCCCCTGTCTGCTGACCCTGTCGAGCGGCGAACGGCTGGGGCTGACCATCTGTGAAGACCTCTGGGTGGAGGACGCCCTGCAACGGGAACGGCTGGTGGGCCCGGATCCGATCGCCGCCCTGGCACCGGAACGGCCGGATCTGCTGATCAACCTGGCGGCGTCCCCCTTTGACCCGGCCAAACCGGCCTTGCGCCGTCAGCTGGCGGCGGAAGCGGCCCGGCGGCTGCACTGCCCCGTGCTGTATCTCAATCAGGTGGGCGGCAATGACGAACTGGTGTTCGACGGGGCCAGCTTCGTGCTCTCCGCCGATGGCCAGGCCCTTGTGAACCTGCCCAGCTGCCGGGAAACCGTGATGGTCTGGGACACCAGCACCCCGGCCGCGCCCCCGGCGCCGCTGCCGGAGGAGCCGGAGCAGCTGTTCCGGGCGTTGGTGCTCGGCGTGCGCGACTACGCCGCCAAGTGCGGCTTCCGCCAGGCGCTGCTGGGGCTGAGCGGCGGCATCGATTCCGCCCTGGTGGCGGTGATCGCCGCTGCAGCACTGGGGGCGGAGCAGCTGAGCGCGCTGCTGATGCCCTCGCCGTGGAGTTCCGCCGGCTCGATCGATGACGCCACGGCCCTGGCGGACCGCCTGCAGCTGAGCACCAGCACCCTGCCGATCGCAGAGCTGATGCAGGGGTTTGACGCCACCCTCACCCCGGCCCTGGGACAGGAACCGGCGGGGGTGACCGCCGAAAATCTGCAGTCACGCATCCGCGGAACCCTGCTGATGGCGGTGGCCAACCAGCAGGGGCAGCTGTTGCTGACCACCGGCAACAAATCCGAGCTGGCCGTGGGGTACTGCACCCTGTACGGCGACATGAACGGCGGCCTGGCGGTGATCGGCGATCTGTACAAGACCAGCGTCTTCGCGCTCTGCGACTGGCTGGACAGCGAAGCCGCAGGCCCCTGCCGCCGCGACCTGGGCTTGCCGCCGCAGGGGGAGCTGGTGGGACGGGCGATCCGGGGCAAACCGCCCAGCGCCGAGCTGCGGCCGGATCAGAAGGACAGTGACTCGCTGCCCGACTACAGCGAGCTCGATGCCCTGCTGCGGGCACTGATCCAGGAGCGCATCAGCGCTGAGGCGCTGGTGGAGGCCGGCCATGAGCCGCAGCTGGTGGAGCGGGTTCAGCGGCTGTTGCAGCGGGCCGAATTCAAGCGGCGACAGGCTGCACCGCTGCTGAAAGTGAGCCCACAGGCATTTGGCAGCGGCTGGCGGCTGCCGATTGCTGCCCGCTGAGCCACATTGAAGGGACCGTCCCATTGAGGGCACCGCGTCCATGGCAGCCTCCGTTCTGACCGCCCCGATGGCCAGCATCGGCGTGCCGAAGGAGATCAAAGCCGACGAGCAGCGGGTGGCTCTCACGCCCGATGCCGTCCGGGATCTCGCCAGCCACGGACTGGAGGTGCGCATCGAGAGCGGTGCCGGAGCCGGGGCTGGCATCGGCGATGACGCCTACGCCGCGGCCGGCGCTCAGGTGGTCGACCGGGACCAGGCCTGGAGCGCCCATCTGGTGGTGAAGGTGAAGGAACCCCAGCCGGAGGAATTCGGCTTGCTGCGGCAGGACATGGTGCTGTTCACCTACCTGCATCTGGCCGCCTATCCCGAGGTGGGTGAAGCGCTGCTGAGCGCCGGCACCACCGGCATCGCCTACGAAACGGTGCAGCTGGAGAACGGCAGCCTGCCGCTGCTGGCGCCGATGAGCGAGATCGCCGGCCGGCTGGCCGCCCAGGTGGGAGCCCATCTGCTCGAGCGCCCCCACGGGGGCCGCGGGGTGCTGATGGGGGGCTGCACCGGGGTGCAGCCCGCCCGGGTGGTGGTGCTGGGGGCCGGCACGGTGGGCTGGAATGCGGCCCGACTGGCGGCGGCGATGGACGCCGAGGTGCTGCTGCTGGATCGCTCACCGGTTCGGCTGCGACGGCTGGAGGCGGACCGCCGCGGCCGGCTGACGAGCGTGGTGAGCAGCCGCGGGCTGCTGGAGCGCCTGGTGCCGACGGCAGACCTGGTGATCGGGGCCGTGCTCACCCCCGGCGGTCGCGCTCCGACCCTCGTGGATGAAGGGATGGTGGAGCAGATGCGGCCGGGGTCGGTGATTGTGGATGTGGCGATCGACCAGGGGGGCTGCGTCGCCACCAGCCGCGAAACCACCCACACCGATCCGACCGTGAACATCCACGGCGTGCAGCACTACGCCGTCGGCAACATGCCCGGGGCCGTGCCGTTCACCTCCACCGAGGCGCTGGTGAGCGTCACCCTCCCTTACATCCTGGGCATGGCAGGACGCGGCCTTGAGGAAGCGGTCACTGAGAAACCGGAGCTGCTGTCGGGCCTGAACACGGTGCAGGGGGCCGTCTGCCACCCCGGCGTGGCCAGGGCCCTGGGGGTGCCGCCGCGCCACCCGATGGCCTGCCTTCGCTGAAGCAGCACGATATTTACACCAAATCGTCTAATTAAAATCACGATATCGTGCTACTCAAGCGGTTCTTCGAGGGCGCGGATGTACAGCCACGCGCCATCGGAGCGACCGTCGCGCCGCTGAAACAGAGAGGTCTCCCGCAGCACACCCCCCTGATGACGCGCCTCGAATCGCACGATGCCCTCCAGATCCTGGGGCCCGCCTGCGCGAACCTCCCGGATCGTCAATCCCAGCCAGCGCAGCTGGCGGCAGCTCCGCTGCAACTCCCGGCGGCGCCTGGCCACGGGCAGCCCGGGCTCGGGATGAGTCGCCAGCAGATAGTCGACCTCTCCGCGCACAAAGGCGGAATAGCGGGAACGCATCAGCTGCTCTGCCGTCAGAGCCTGACGCTCGCCGCGGTGCATGGGGGCGCAGCAGCGCCCATAGCTCCCTCCGCCGCAGGGACAGGGCTGCTGATCGCTGGCAGTGGCGTTGGCGAATCCTCCCGGCATCAGCGCAGCCGGGGCAGCGGCCGCTGCAGCGACACCGGGGCCAGCCCCTCGCGCAGGGCCAGCACCAATCCGGCCGCCTCGCTGTAGCTGGCGGCCGGCAGCACAGCCTCCGCCAGCCCCAGCGCCTGAGGGGTCACCGCCAGCACCGAGGGATTGGCCACCGCGATCACCGGAACGTTCCGCGCCACAGCGGCCAGCAGCGCCTCGCCGCCGAGCGCCCCTTCCGGCACCACCACCGCCCCCAGTTGATCGGCAGCCACCTGATCGGCCTGCCGGCAACCGGCCGCCGCCTTCACAAGATCCGTCACCAGATCCGGCGCCCGGCTCAGGCCCACCAGCACACAGGCCAGAAACGTGTACCCCAGCTCTTCGGCGGCGGCGCGGGGATCCAGATGCGGATCCAGGGGCAACGGCCCCAGGGCGGGTGCATGGGCGCAGGGGATCTGCAGGTGGCGCACCAGCAGATGGCTGATCACCGCTTCCGCTCCCGCCAGGGCATCCACGCCGCTCCCCTGGCGGTAGGCCGCCAGCTCAGCACTCTGCGGATCCTCGGGGAAACGGGCCACCACGGCGATCGCCGTCGCCCCGGCATCTCGCAGACGCTCGCCCGCCCGCAGCAGCGCATCGGGGCGCTCCAGGCTGCCCCAGCTGGCTCCGCTGGCGCCCTGCTCCAGATGCACTCCCAGCGGCACATCGGTGCTCAGCACCGGACCGATCTCCAGCCCCAGCGTCGCCCGGCAGGCCTCCGCCACCTGGATCTGGCGCTGGGCCAGCTCCGGCTCGATGCCGGCATCCAGCAGCAGGCCGATGCGCTGCCGCCGGACCGGCCGCAACAGCCACTCCCCCGCCGCGAAACGATCCAGGCCATAGCCCTCCACGTAATGGATGCGGGGATCGCTCCAGTAGAGCGACGCACCGTTCAACACATTCGGGTGGGTGATCAGGCAACCGCTGGCGGCGGCCAGCAGCCGGGCACTGGGCAGCGCGTCACCGGCGTAGCCGCCGATGGCACAGCCGATGCCCGTGGGCACCAGCATCAGCGTGGGCATGGGCGCTGCCGTCATGGGCCAACCAGCAGTACAGCCTCCAGCTGCAGCCGCCGCGTTCCGTCGGGCAGGGTCTGAACAGCGGTGATGGCCCAGCGCAGCGGCTCTCCTTCCAACTCCAGCTGCTGCTTCAGCCAGCCGTGCAGCTGCCGCGGAGCCACGTCAGCGGGCCATGGCCGTTCCAGCGCAACGCGGCACAGCCCGCTCACTTCTGGTATTGACCGAACTGGGCTTCATAGAGGGCATCTTCCTGACCGGCCTTGAGGATCAGATCAGCCCTGGGGAACGACACGCACAGCAGCGCATACCCCTGCTGCTGCAGTTCCGCCTTCACCCCCATCGCATCCGACTGCTCGACGCTGCCTTCGCTGATCACCGCCGCGCAGGTGGTGCAGACCCCGGAACAGCAGGAGCTGGGCAGGGTGACCCCAGCCGCTTCAGCGGCGTTGAGCACGGTCTGATCCGCCCGGCAGGGGAAGCTGTGGGTTGCGCCCTCGAACTCAGCGCTGACGTTGTACGTGGCCACAGCCGCTGCGGTGTCGGACATTGCGGGATCGCTGCTGTGGCGGATTCTCTCAGGTGGCCTGCTGCGCGGCCTGCTCCCAGGTCGCCGGATGGGGTGAGAGATATTCCGGCGGATCCCCCTCCGCCGGTGCCGTGAGCACGAAGTCGAAACTGATCGAACTGCGCAGCGCCTCGGGATCCGCGTTCGGGAGCACGCTGTGGTCCATCCGGGAGGGGAACAGCACCAGCAGGCCGGGTTGCGGCGCCAGGTCCCAGTGGTCGGCATTCAAGGGATGTCCGTCCGCGATCGGTCCGCCATGGCCCACGGCCAGCCCAGACACGAGCTCATTGGGACGCAGCGGCGCATGCAGCCGCAGCATCCCCTCCTCTCCTGACCCTGTACCACTGAGATACAGGACGGCACTGAGGTGCGCATTGGGATGGTGGTGGCGTCCCACCAGCTGATCCCAGTCGCTGAGCACAGGCCAGCTGCGCTGCAGATGCAGCGCCACCCGGGTGCGATCGAAACCGACGGCATCCAGGTAGTGCCAGGCCGCCTCCACCACCCGTCCGGCCAGGTCGCGGAACTCCGCCCGCTGATGCAGCTGCCAGATGCCGTTGAGATCACCGGTCCAGGCGCAGCCGGGCGATGGATTCCCCTCCGCCTCGCCGCGCAGGTTCAGCAGCGTCTGCAGATGGCCGGCCAGATCCAGGGGATCCAGCGGCAGCTGCACCGTCGCGACGGCGCTGGGGAAGAGCTGATGGAGCTTCAGGGTCATCACTCCATTAAAAAAGCCGGTCCCGCAGGACCGGCTCAAACAACCTCCGGGGGAGGTTCAACCCATGGCGGCAGCACCGCCGACCACTTCCAGGATCTCCTGGGTGATGGCGGCCTGACGGGCCTTGTTGTAATCCAGGGTCAGGGTCTTGGCGAGCGCCTTGGCGTTGTCGCTGGCGTTGTTCATGGCCGTCATCCGGCTGGCCAGCTCGGAGGCGGCAGCCTCCTGCAGCGAACGCAGCAGCTGGTTCTGCAGATACAGGGGCAGCAGTGCATTGAGCAACTGCTCCGGGCTCTGCTCGAACACGATGTCGGAGGCCAGCTTGGGCTCGGTGTTGACAGGACCGGCACCGGGCTCGACGGTCAGGCGGCCGTCCTTGGTGGTGAGACGGAAGATCTCATCCTCGGGATCGGCGATGTCCTGGGGGTCGAGGGGCAGCAGGGTCTGCACCACCGGCTTGCAGCTCACCAGGTTGATGAACTTGGTGAAGATCAGTTCCACGCGGTCGGTGGCCGCCGCCAGGAACTCAGCCAGGAGATCGGTGGCGATCCCGTTGGCCTCATCAGCCGTGGGCACCTGTTCCAGGCCGGAGAAGGTGGCCTGAATCGGATAGCTGCGGTTGGTGAAGTAGTTGATCGCCTTGTTGCCGATCAGCACCAGCTTCACCTCGAAGCCCTTGCCCTTGAGCTCAGCGAACCGCTGTTCGGTGCGCTTGATGATGTTGGCGTTGTAGCCGCCGCAGAGACCGCGGTCGCCGGTGACCGACACCAGGGTGATGGTCTCGACGTCGCGCTGCTCCATCAGAGGTGCATCGGCATCCTCGAAGCGCATGCGGGACTGGAGATTCTCCAGCACCCGAGCCAGCCGATCCGCGAAGGGACGGCTGCGCAGCACCTGTTCCTGAGCTCGTCGCACCTTGGCCGCAGCCACGAGGCGCATGGCCTCGGTGATCTTGCGGGTGTTCTTGACCGATTTGATCCGGTCTCGGATTTCCTTGAGATTCGCCATGTCGGCTGGCCCCTCAGGCCACGAGGGTGGACACGACTTCGCTGATGGCGTCTTTCAGAATCGCCTCAGCCTCCGGGCTCATCACCTTCTTCTCCTGAATCTCGGTGATGAACTCGGGCTTGCTGTTCTTGAGGTACTCGCGCAGCTCACGAGAGAAATCCACCACCTTCTCAACGGGGACGTCATCGATCAGGCCCTTGGTGCCGGCGTAAACGATGGCGACCTGCTCAGCCAGGATCAGCGGGCTGAACTGAGGCTGCTTGAGCAGTTCCCGCAGACGCTTACCGCGGCCCAGCTGCTTCTGGGTGGCGGCGTCGAGGTCGGATGCGAACTGGGAGAACGCGGCCAGTTCGTCGAACTGGGCCAGCTCCAGCTTCAGCTTGCCGGCGATCTTCTTGATCGCCTTGGTCTGGGCGGCACCACCCACCCGGCTCACGGAGATACCCACGTTGATGGCGGGGCGCAGGCCGGAGTTGAACAGGTCGGAGCTGAGGAAGATCTGACCATCCGTGATCGAGATCACGTTGGTGGGGATGTAGGCGGACACGTCACCGGCCTGGGTCTCGATGATCGGCAGAGCGGTCATGCTGCCCTTGCCCATCTCGTCGGAGAGCTTGGCGGCCCGCTCGAGCAGACGGCTGTGGCAGTAGAAGACGTCTCCGGGGTAGGCCTCACGACCGGGCGGACGACGCAGCAGCAGCGACATCTGGCGGTAAGCGGCGGCCTGCTTGGAGAGATCGTCGTAGATCACCAGGGTGGCCTTGCCCTTGTACATGAAGTACTCGGCGATCGAGGCACCGGTGTAAGGAGCCAGGTACTGCAGGGCTGCCGGCTCGGAAGCGTTGGCCGCCACGACCACGGTGTAGTCGAGGGCGCCGCGCTCACGCAGCACTTCCACCACGTTGGCCACGGAGGCGGCCTTCTGACCCACGGCCACGTAGACGCAGATCATGTCCTGATCCTTCTGGTTCAGGATCGTGTCGATCGCGATGGCGGTCTTACCGGTCTGGCGGTCACCGATGATCAGCTCGCGCTGGCCACGGCCGACGGGGATCATCGCGTCGATGGCGGTGATGCCGGTCTGCATCGGCTCGTGCACCGACTTGCGCTGAATGATGCCGGGCGCCATGGATTCGATCAGGCGCGTCTCGCTGGTGGCGATTTCACCCTTGCCGTCGATGGCGCGGCCCAGGGAGTTGACGACGCGACCGAGCATGGCCTCGCCAACGGGCACGGAGGCGATCTTGCCGGTGGCCTTCACCGTGCTGCCTTCCTGAATGCCCAGGCCCTCGCCCATCAGCACCGCGCCGACGTTGTCGTCTTCCAGGTTCAGAGCGATGCCTTCGGTGCCGTCCTCGAACTCGAGGAGCTCACCGGCCATGGCCTGCTGCAGGCCGTAGACGCGGGCGATGCCGTCGCCCACCGTCAGAACGGTGCCGACGTTGCTGACCGAGACGGACTTGTCGTAATCCTCAATCTGCTGTTTGAGGATGGCGCTGATCTCGTCGGGACGGATGGAAACCATGGCGTGTGATCCCAGCGGGGAGTTGGGGAGGAAGGGGCGGTGAAGGAAGGAGTGGGGTCAGCTCGCTTTGGCGAGCGCCAGACCGAGGCGACGAACCTGGCCAGCCAGGCTGGCGTCGATCACCTGGGATCCGAGGCTCACGACGAAACCGCCGATGAGACTGGGATCAACACTGAGGTCGATGTCGACCTTGCCGGTGCCGGCCATGGCCTGCACCTTGCCGGCCAGAGCGGCCTGCTGGGCGTCCGAAAGCTCCTTGGCGGAGCGGACGTGGGCCAGGGTGATGCCCTGCTGTTCCCGGTAGAGCTCCAGGAAGCGCTGCATCACGGCATCAAAGGCCTGCAGGCGCTGGCGATCGGCCAGCACCTTGAGCAGGTTGAGAACGGAGGGGGTCACCTGGTCGCCGACCAGGGTCTTGAGAGCCTTCTTCTTGGCTTCAGGCTCCAGAACCGGCGACATCATGGCCTCGCGGAACTCCTTGGAGCTCTGCCAGATCACGAGCAGCTGCTTGCACTGTTCGGCGACGGTCTCGGACTCGCCGCGGGCCTCGGTCACCTGAAGCAGAGCTTCGGCGTAGGGCGTGGCCAGGGAATTGAGAAGAGGCATCAGCTGTCCTCCAGGTTGGCGATGGAGGCATCGATCAACCGGGCCTGAGCCTGGTCATCGAGCCGTCCGGGCAGATCATTGAGCACCTTGCTGACCGCTTCGAGGGCGGCTTCACGGCGCAGAGCCTCCCGCAGGCGGTTGGCTTCGGAATCCGCATCAGCGACGGCACCCTGCTTCACAGCCGCCATGGCGGAGATGGTGCGTTGCTCACCCTCGGCGCGAATGGACGCGGCGCGGGTCTTGCCGTCGAGGCGGATCTTGTCGGCCTTCTGCTGAGCTTCAGCCAGATCGGCCTGAGCTTTGGTCAGCTCGGCCGTGGCCGCCTTAAGACGGGTTTCGGCATCCTGCAGGTCCTGAAGGATGGCGGTGCGGCGACTCTCGAGGATGCCGCCCAGGAAACCGCGCAGGAACCAGACCAGCACCGCAATGACGATGGCCAGGTTGACCAGGTTGGTCTCGAGAGGATTGAAGTTCAGAGTCATCAGGCAGCCAGCAGACGGTCAATGATCTTGTTGCTGAGCTGATCCACCTGCCCCTTGAGCTGGGATCGGGCGGATTCGCGTTCGGCTTCGATCACGCGTCGACTCTCCTCCTTGGTGCGGTTGGCTTCGGCTTCAGCCGCAGCCAGCGCTTCGCGGTAGAGACGGTCGACCTCCTGCTCCGCTTCAACGACCAGGGTCTGGGCCGCCTGTCGCGCACCCTTCAGCTGTTCAGCCAGATCGGCTTCAAGCCGTTCCACCTGGGCCAGCTTCTGCTTGGCGTCGGCGCGGCTGGTGGAGATGTAGCCCTCTCGGTCTTCCACGACCTTGCCGACCGGACGGAAGAAGAGGACATTGAGCAGGAAGGTGAGGAGAACCACCTGAACCGCCATCAGCGGAAGGGTGGCATCGAGGTCGAAGAGACCTCCCTCCGGAACACCTGCTTCAGCGAGCAGAAGCCAGGTCATGGAAG
>ERZ802830.3813-NODE-3813-length-12455-cov-29.2754_pt1 | contig 12455 bp, 12 predicted proteins | sample MGYA00345654_ERZ802830 | MGnify/ENA primary metagenome ERZ802830 (study PRJEB30503, sample SAMEA104212375) | marine metagenome | biome: Westerlies Biome; feature: [SRF] surface water layer (ENVO:00010504) within the epipelagic zone...; material: water... | reverse complement strand
CATGCATCGCGCAATGTCTCTGACATGGCGTTCTCCTTTTCAAGGTCGAACCCTAAAATAAAATGAAATGGCCAACCCGAGGGGTGCCTCAAAGCGGTCAGCAATTGTTATAGCCAAAATAACGCGAAGTTTCCAGAGGGTATTTGCAGCTTCTGACACAGCTTCTGACAAAGCGAAAATGACATTGCAACACCAAAGCCCCTAGACCCAGAGGGCCAAGCGCGGCTAGATAGTGATTATGACAGATCATGACCACAAGAAAACGGCACGTAAAACAGCGCCAAGCACGGCAGATAATCATCTGCATATCAAACAGCTAAGCGTGCTCCGCGGTATGGTTTTGGTAATCAGGAGTTTGTCGCATCAACAAAGTGCTGGCGATATTTGCTGTTTGACCGGTCCAAACGGGGCTGGAAAATCAACCTTGCTTCGCACGATCGCTGGCCGTCTTCCCGCGGCGGGTGGTGATATTAGCTGCGCGGTGCCAATTATTTATGTTGGTCATACTGATGGTTTGTCAGGCGCCATTAGCGGGCGTGAAAATCTTGCTGGCTGGGCAAAAATTAACGGGTTTCCGACAACAGAAACTGCCATTGATACAGCGTTATCCAGCTTTGCCACCAACCGGTTTGCTAATCTGCCGGTGCGGGTTTTATCGCGCGGCCAGCGCCGCCGGCTGGCGCTTGCCCGATTGGCGCTGGCTCCGGCGAACAGCCTTTGGCTTTTGGATGAACCCAATGCTAGCCTTGATCAGGCATCAAGCCGCATTCTTGACGACATTGTGCAAAAACATGCAACGGCTGGTGGCATGGTGCTGGCAGCAACGCATCTTGATTTTGCCGCAGCGGCAAAGCCGCGATCACTGCATTTGCCGGGGCTGGTGACATGAAACCGTTTTTTGCACAAATCGAACGTGATCTTCTGATCGCATGGCAGAACCGGCAAGATCTTGGGGTGATGCTGGTCTTTTTTGTAATCATCATTGCGCTTTTCCCGCTGGCAATTGGCGCCAATGCCACGGTTCTTGATCCGCTTGGCGTGCCGGTGATTTGGATTGCTGCTCTGCTTGCCATTCTTGCCGGATTCGACCGGCTATTCGCCCAAGATGTTCGCGATGGCTGGCTTGATCAGATCGCCCTTAGCCAGCTGGGGCTGGGCTGGTATGCGCTTGCCAAGGCCATTTCGCATTGGCTTACCGCCGGATTACCGCTTTTGATCATGACCCCGTTAATGGCAATGATGCTGAATATTCCGTTGCAGCAATGGCCGCCCCTTTTGGTCGCTCTATTGATTGGCAGCATGGGATTAACCCTTCTTGGCGTGATTGGCGCAGCCCTTGCCGAAGGGGCGCGGCGCGGCACCGCATTGATGGCTTTATTGATCCTGCCGCTGGCGGTGCCATTGCTTATTTTCGGCACGCTTGCTTCGCAAAGTGATCGCGGCATCATCAGCCCGCATCTAATGCTTTTAGGCGCCGTTTTTGCGCTGCTTTTGGCCTTGGCACCGCTAGTCGCGGCAAGCGCCTTGGAAATTGGCGAAACCGAAACCGGTCTTTGAAATCAATGAACGCAATCATTCAGCAATCGAGCATCTTTTCACCAACGGAAAAACAGGATATATCTCGCCACTATGTTTGATTATTTTGCCAATCCGTCGCGTTTCATGCGCATTGCCAACCGGTTACTTTTACCGCTCGTGATCCTCAGCCTAGGCACCGGTGCAATCGGATTATATTTTGGTCTATTTGTTGCGCCTGCCGATTATCAGCAAGGCGATACAGTTCGCATCATCTACATTCATGTTCCATCAGCATGGCTGGCCCTGTTCGGCTATGTTGGGCTGGGGCTATGCGGCCTTTTTTATGTTGTTTGGCGGCACCCGCTTGCCGATATTGCCGCGCGGGCAATTGCCCCGGTTGGAGCGGTTTTTGCCCTTTTGACGCTGGTTACAGGCGCGTTGTGGGGAAAACCGATGTGGGGTGCATGGTGGGTTTGGGATGCCCGCCTGACCTCAATGTTAATCCTGTTCTTTTTCTATCTTGGCTTTATCGCCTTGGCCAACGGGTTTGACCGCGCCGAACGCGGCAGTCGTCCAGCCGCCCTATTGGCGCTTGTTGGCATGATCAATGTTCCGATTGTCAAATTCTCGGTTGATTGGTGGAATACGCTTCACCAACCGGCAAGCCTGCTTCGCAGTGGTGGTCCGGCGATTGATTCATCAATGCTAACACCGCTGGTTCTGACGCTTATTGCCGCCCATGCCTATTTTGCCATTCTGGTGATTTTGCGGATGCGCGCGCTTTTGACCGAACGTCGCCTTGCCGCGCTGATGCTGCGCCCGGGAGGAAACTAATGGCTGAATTTTTTGATATGGGCGGTTTTGGAAGCTATATCTGGGGCAGTTACGGCTTTGCTGTCATTTGCCTAGGCTGGCTGAATTATGCAAGCTGGCGCAAGGCTAAAACCACCGCAGAACAGCTTGTCATAATGCAAGATGCCACGCCTGTAAGCCCAACGAACACAGAATAGAAAAGTCCGGAGTAAAAATTCCTAGCGCCGCCGCCCGCCGCGACGCCTGCCACCCGCCAGCGCCGGTGCATCTTCATCGGTTAAAATCCTTGCGGGCAAATCAACTGCCGCTGCCAGATTAGAATAGGGATCGCTTTTATGCGGGATCGCCATTGCCTTGACAAAGTGGTCTTGAAATGACGCTTCGACCGCTGTTTCAATTTTTTCAATCTGCCTGACAACAGCTTCAATATCGCGGCGTGCGGCCTGGTTCAACAAGGCCATCCGCGCACCCGCACCAGCTGAATTGCCTGCCGCCCGCACATTGGCCAGCAAACAGTCAGGAATCATGCCCAAAACCATCGCATATTTTGGGTCAATATGCGTGCCAAACGCCCCAGCCAGAACAACACGGTCGACCTTGCGGATATTGATTTTATCCATCAACAGGCGGAACCCTGCATAAAGCGCGGCCTTGGCAAGCTGGATTGCGCGAACATCATTTTGCGTCACGCTAACCGTATCGGTGATGCGATAGGAAAAGGTGCGGTCATCAGCTTCGATCCGGCTATTTTGTGCGGCCTTGCTGCCATCAATCACCCCATCCATCGTGATGATTTCAGCAAGATACATCTCGCCAAGCACCTCGATGATTCCCGATCCGCAAATGCCGGTAACACCGGTTTTTTCAACCGCCGCATCAAACCCATCTTCATCTGACCAAAGATCAACACCGATAACGCGGAATTTCGGTTCAAGCGTGTCCTTGTCAATGCGAATCCGTTCAATCGCCCCCGGCGCGGCGCGCTGTCCTGACGAAATTTGTGCCCCCTCAAAGGCAGGGCCGGTTGGCGATGATGCTGCTAACAGACGATTCTTGTTGCCAACAACGATTTCGGCATTGGTGCCAACATCAACAATCAAAGTCATTTCATCGGCCTTTTGCGGCGCTTCAGCAAGCACCACAGCCGCCGCATCAGCCCCAACATGGCCAGCAATGCAAGGCAGGATATAAACCCGCCCACCCGGATTAATGGCAAGGCCTAATTCAGCTGCACGAACATCCATCGCCGCATCAACCGCCAAGGCAAAAGGCGCACCGCCCAGCTCAACCGGATCAATGCCAAGAAGAAGGTGATGCATCACCGGATTGCCAACCAAAACCAGCTCGACAATATCTTCACTATTCAGGCCAGCCTGTTTTGCCGCAACATCAATCAGCGTTTGCAAACCGGCAATCACCGCCTTGGTCATTTCGGCCGCACCACCAGGATTCATGATGCCGTATGATACGCGGCTCATCAAATCCTCGCCAAATCTGATTTGCGGATTCATCGCCCCCGTTGAGGCCAGCACCTTACCGGTAACCATATCGCACAAATGCGCCGACATGGTGGTTGATCCCACATCAATGGCAACACCGGCAATCTGGTCTTTCAGGCCGGGCCAAATGGCCACGATCTGATGCCCGTCACGAAGCGCCACTGTTACATGCCATTTGCCCTGACGCAGAACTGGCTGTAACCGCTGGATAACATGTAGATCACAAGTGATATCGCCCGTCACACGATCCGGCCATTGCCCTTCCAAGGCTTCGATCAAGCGGCGTAAATCGCCTGATGGTTCATGCATGTCGGGTTCGCGCACCTCGACAAAACACAAACGCACAATCGGATCCATTTCGATTGAACGGCCATCGGCCTCTTTGCGAACAAGTTGATTATGAACCTGACTTTCAGGGGGAACATCAATCACCGCATCATTTAGTAATTTTGCCTGACAGGACAATCGCCGCCCATCAATCATGCCGCGCTTGTCGGCATATCGGGTTTCAACAGCCGTTACCGCAGCCAGATGATCGGCACCCGATTTCAAACCATGTTTGGCAAATTCACCAATCCCAACATCGACCTGACAGCGGCCGCACATGGCTCGTCCGCCACATACCGAATCAATATCGACACCAAGTTGGCGTGCCGCGGTCAAAACCGGCGTCCCAACTGGAACATATCCTTGCCGGCCAGAGGGGGTAAACACCACTTTCACCTGATCAGTGGCTGCCTTATCGGATGTCATGGCAGCTTCATCTTTGCTTTTGCTCATCACATTGCCACCAAATTACGACGGTTACGCGTTGCGGCGGCGGCGGGTCTGGCGACGTTCGCGCCCGCCTTCACCCGCCACAACAGGTTCGCGGAATTTTTGAATCCAACGACGACATTCTGGATCATTTCCGTTCATCACATTCGCGCCCATAATGCCGGTCATTTCTTCGGCGTGAAGCGGGTTCATAATTGCCGAGGTCATCCCCGCCCCCGCTGCCATTGACAGAAACGCGGCATTCATTCCGTGGCGGTTTGGCAGGCCAAAAGAAATATTCGACGCGCCGCAAGTTGTATTCACTTTTAATTCATTGCGAAGACGAATGATCAGATCAAGCGCTGACCGGCCAGCCATATTGATGGCACCAACCGGCATAATCAATGGATCAACAACAACATCTTCACGCGGGATGCCATAATCGGCGGCACGTTCGACAATTTTCTTGGCAACTTCATAACGCACATTCGGATCTTCGGAAATGCCGGTTTCATCATTTGAAATCGCCACAACAGCCGCGCCATATTTTTTGACCAGCGGCAAAACAACTTCCAGACGTTCTTCTTCACCAGTTACCGAATTGACCAGCGGTTTGCCTTGATAAACAGACAAACCCGCCTCAAGCGCGGCAACGATTGAACTGTCAATCGCCAGCGGCACATCAACTACCTCTTGGACAAGCTGAATGGCCTTGGCAAGAATTGCCGGTTCATCCGCCATTGGAATGCCAGCATTCACATCAAGCATTGTGGCACCCGCCTCGACTTGCGCCAACGCATCGGACAGCACGCGCGAATAATCACCAGCGGCCATTTCGGCGGCAAGAAGCTTGCGTCCGGTTGGATTGATGCGCTCGCCAATGACACAAAATGGCGAGTCAAAGCCGATGGTAATTTCCTGCTTGTGCGACGAAATAAGGGTCTTTGTCATAAATACTCCTGAGAATGGCGCCACCTTAGGCCGCGGTGCCAATAACGTCAAACCCGCCTTTGGGCAAAAGTTGGATATTGCCTGCCGCAATTGCATTCGCATAGGCAGCAGTTTTCCCAAATCCGCCAAACGGGTAAAAATGGAAATGTTCAATAAGGCAGTCAGGATCATGCGCCATGCCATATGCCAGATCAGATAGCAGCATATGCGGCGATTGAACGGTCATCAATTTTGCGACATTACGCGCCTGTTTTGAAATAAATCGCATTGACGGGCCAATGCCAGAAATTTGCGCAAAGCGGAACAGCGTTTTGATCGTTGCTGGCCCCGGAATGCCAATTCGAATTGGCAATTCATTGCCCGCAGCACGAACGCGCTTTTCCCAATCAAGTACAATTGGTGCCTCGAAACAGAATTGTGTTTCAATATAAAGCTTCATCCCTTCGCGTTTGGCAAAAGCATTTTTTGCGGCAAGCGCATCGGCAATTTCAAGATCGCTGATATCAGGGCTTCCTTCGGGATGGCCTGCGACACCGGCACGCATGATGCCATGTTTTTGCAACAGACCGGTTTCAAGAATCTGCATTGAATTATCGAATGCGCCAACCGGCTTGTCGACACCGCCGCCAATGATCAAAACCTCATCGACGCCAGCTTCGGCGCGATAAGCGGCAAGCAACCCGTCAAGCTGATCGGTATCTTTTAACGAACGTGCGGCTAGATGCGGCACCGCTTTCATGCCTTCATTATGCAACCGCTTTGTTACCGCCACGGTGTCCATCGGGTCGGTTCCGGGCAAAAAGGTGACATTGACTGTTGTTTCAGGCGCAAGACAAGCGGCAAAACTGTCAATTTTGGTGGCACCTGCTGGTGTTACCTCGATTGACCATCCTTGCGCTGCTTGCTGGATCTGTTGGATATTCGCTGTCATATCAATCCTCATTTTACCCATCTTAACCCCATGCAGGCTTGCGGGGTTCACGCTAATTTCCATTGCCTTAATGCTGGGCAGAATGGCCGCTTGATCTGAAACAAGATGGCTTGCCAACGCCTTACAATTTGCCGATTACGACATCGTCAGGCTGAACCGCGCTTGTTGTGCCTTACTCGGTGGCTTTACCGCCATTTTCCACCAATGCCCGAACGCGATCAGCCGTATATTCGGCATCAAGCGCTGCCGCATGCGCTGCCGCTTCAGCATCAAGATCTTCACCACATGGTGCCGGTTCCGAGCGTCGCCATTCAGCAAGATAATCATCGGTCGAATCTGCGCCATCGCGCATTGCTGCTGCATCAATGGCAATTGAAAAGCGCCGTGGCAATTCAACCTTGGCCTGCTCACGCTGGCGGCCACGGCCGCGCTCGGCAATCACCTGCGCCGGAATATCGCGCCAATAAAGGGTAATCAGATTTGCCATCACGGCGCTCCTTTGAAAAATACCATGCTTGAGATTATTTGCTTATCTCACGCCAGCTTGTGTAAAAACCCGTTAAAATCACCATAGCCTGTATAGCGATACTCATAATCCAGCCCAAGTTCGATTGCCGCCTGACGCGCCTTTTCCTGAAGCGATTCAGATTCGGTTTGCGCAATATAAAGAACCCGCGTGTAATGCGCAAAATACATATCGCGCAATTGCGGGTGCTGGCGAAGCCCCATGCCTTTCATCACAATCCGTTCGAAATGGCGAACCATGTAATCGGTTAGGAAAAACGTGCCAAGCGCGGTTTCCATTTCGGCGTCAAATTCGGGTTTGCCAAGAAACATCTCATAACAATGCGGCCCAGCAATGCGGGGAATATTTTCTGCCTCAAGAAGGTGATCAAGCGCACCACCCGTGCCGCAATCACCATAAGCAACGGCAATATCCATTCCGGCACGGCGGGCAGCCGCAATTTTCCGTTTGACGCCAGGGACAATCTTTTCAGGGTGATTATGCCAAGATGCCGGAAGGCAGGTTAAGACAACCGCGCCATCTGGCAATTGATCGATCAGCACCAGCAATTCACGCGCCAACGCACCACAGGCAATGATCTGTAAGCGTGCTGGCTGTTCCGATTTAGCCAGCTGCTTTTTCACGTTCCAATTTAGCCTTGATCATTTCCTTGGCTGTTTCCACTGCAACCGCCGCATCACGGCAATAAGCATCGGCACCAACTGATTCGGCAAAAGCCTCATTCAAAGGCGCGCCGCCGACAAGAACGATATAATCGTCACGGATCCCTTTTTCGACCAACGCATCAACAACAACTTTCATATAAGGCATTGTTGTTGTCAAAAGTGCTGACATGCCCAGAATATCGGGTTTGTGCTTTTCCAGCGCATCAAGATAGTTTTCGACTGGGTTATTAATCCCAAGATCAATCACGTCAAAACCAGCACCTTCAAGCATCATCGAAACAAGGTTTTTGCCAATGTCATGGATATCACCCTTGACCGTGCCAATCACCATCGTGCCAACGCGTGGCGCGCCTGTTTCAGCAAGCAAAGGCCGCAAAATACCCATGCCAGCCTTCATCGCATTGGCTGCCATCAAGACTTCGGGAACAAACAAGATGCCATCGCGGAAATCAATGCCGACAATCGTCATGCCTTCGACAAGCGCTTTGGTCAAAACCTCATAAGGTGTCCAGCCCCGCCCAAGCAGAATATTGACACCTTCAACAATCTCATCCTGCATGCCGTCATAAAGGTCGTCATGCATCTGCTGGACAAGTTCATCATCGTCCAAATCAGCTAGGATAATTTCATCTTCATCAGCCATGATCATTCCTTTTCATCGACACGCCTTTGCGTGCAATCATTTAGGTCCAGCCCCGCGCCGGGCTAAAGGCATTTCAGCGTCGCAGTCTAGTGCCAAATCTAAACCTGACAATCCAAAATGTGACACGGCAATAGGCGTTCATTAAAACCCATTATCAAAAGTTTTGGAGAAACTGTCTTTATGAATGTAAAATCAGGACGACTGAATTTGTGCTTGGATCGACAAAAGGTCGTATTTTGTCCTATTTCGCCATCGAAATTGTTGATGGTCAATGAAACAACCCTTGGCCAATCCTTTTTCAACTCTTGGTCAAATATGAGCGATCATCAGGCCTACTCGCAGCCGCAACCACATAGCAACATCAAACAGGTGTCAAGTCATTGATCATTAATCTGATGTTTCTGGATAACCGGCAGGCTTAACAACACAAAGCCAAGCGAAATACCAGTCAGGCCAAACACCTTGAAAGTCACCCATGAATCGGTGCTAAGGCTTCGCCAGGCAATTTCATTGGCAAGCGCCGAACAGGCAAACATTGCCACCCATAGCCAGCTCATGATCCGCCAGCCATCATTGGTCAGCTTGACCTGCGACCCCATAATCGCGGCAAGCGGGTTACGCCCCATGGCACGCCCACCAGCAATTGCCGCCGCAAACATCAAAGTCAGAATTGTCGGTTTGATCTTGATGAATAATTCATTATCGAAATAGAGGGTCAATCCGGCAAAAAACACCAGCGCCGCACAACCAAATGCCGCCATCATCGAAATCCGGCGCTCAAGAACCCAGCTTGCCGCAAGTGACACAATGGTTGCCACGACCAACACCTTCACGCTGAACATCAGGTCGCTGTAGAGATAATTGGCACCGAAAAACAGCAAAAGTGGGCCAAAATCAAGAAGCATGCGCCGCCCATTTGATTGCGGGGTTTCATCGTCCTTGGCGTTGCCCGACGGGGTCTGATCATTCATGTTTTCATCATCCAATCATTTCAAAAATTCTAAAAAGTCGAGATATTGCCGGACATATATCGCCAAGCATGAAGGCGATGCCCGATCATTTACCTTAAATTCGGCAAAGCGCCAACTAGGCGGCCAGCCTTGCTGCCAGAATTTCGCATTCATCGGCAGCCTTACGAACAAACGCGCCGCCATCATCGCTAAGCCGCGCCTGTTCACCCAATTGGCGGCGCCAATGTTTGGCGCCGCGCTGGCCTGCATAAAGCCCCAGCATATGCCGTGTTATGCTGTGCAGCGGCACATGATTTGCTATCATCCGATCGGCATAATCGGCCATTGCTTCGGCCACTTGGCGACGGCTTGGCGGGGTTGCGCCAAAAACATCATTAGCGATTTCGGTCAAAACATATGGCGTGCGATAGGCGGCGCGGCCAAGCATCACCCCAGCAAAACCAGTAATTTCAGTAGCGATTTGCGCTTTAGTTTCCAGTCCACCATTCAAGATCACTCCAAGATCATCACGGTGCATGGCAAGACGGCGCGCACGGTCATAATCAAGCGGTGGAATGGCACGATTTTCTTTTGGGCTTAGGCCTTTTAGCCATGCTTTGCGGGCGTGAAGATAGAATATTTTAACCCCAGCATCGGCAACCCGATCAACAAATTGATCAAGACTTGTCTCGGGATCCATATCATCGATTCCAATGCGGCATTTAACCGTAACCGGCAAATCACTCGCCGCCATCATCGCCGAACAGCAATCGGCCACCAATTGAGGCTCAGCCATCAAACAGGCGCCAAACCGGCCGGATTGCACCCGATCAGATGGGCATCCAACATTCAGGTTAATTTCGGCAAATCCCTGGTCAGCAGCGCGTTCAACCGCCATCGCCAGACGGTCAGGTTGGCTACCACCAAGCTGAAGCACCAGCGGATGTTCAATTTCATCATGGCCAAGAAGCCGGTCAAGATCACCATGAATAACTGCCTCGGCGGTTACCATTTCGGTAAATAACAGCGCATCGGGCACAAGATGCCGGTGAAAGACACGGCAATGCCGGTCAGTCCAATCCATCATGGGTGCCACACAAAGGCGGCGGTCAATGCTGTCGATTTGATCAATGCTGGTCATGACGGCTTTATAGCCTTCCTTCGGGCAAATGCCAACTCACAGCGCGTCAAACGGGTTTCGCGCCTTGGCGTCAGTAACCGCAACAACAAAGGCATCGTGATCCATCTTCGTTTCAGCCGCAAGACGGCTTGTGGCGGTTTCGCCATCTACCCATTCGGTGCTGGTGATAATCTGCCACGCGTAATTACCATTAAAATCAAGGCTTCGCGCCAGTAATTTATGACGCCCGTCAAGCGCATCAATGTGTACAAAAATGGCACCAGCATCGGCGTCGCCGCGGCGTGCCAGAACGCAATCAATAAAATTCGCGCTGGCGTGCCGAAGCGCCGCACTCACCAATATGCCAGATTTCACCCGTGTCATCACGACGCCTCATTTGCTAGCTGGCAGTCCAAAAAGCCGATCCCGCCAAAACCATATGGCTTAAAAATCGGTGCACCGTCCCTTTTGTTCCCAATCACCATAGCGCGTTGGCTCGGGTCCTTTGGGGCCATTCACCTCGGTTGGCATTTCACCATCAACCGCTTTTTTCGACAGATTATCGCTATTTTGCGGAGTTTTACCGACCGTTTCAGCGGCCGTTGCGGGCGTGTTTTTCTTGTCTCTTTCCATGATTGGGTATATGCCCCTTTAAACGCCCAAAAACAAGTCATCAGCCACGTTATGCAGATGAACCATCGGAATTTTCAATGCCTGATCGCAAAATCCCATCAACACCAACCCGCCTCGACAAGCCTCTATTGCGTTTGGAAACACCAAAAAGAGCCGCAAAGCCGCAACCAGCAAACCGTGGTGAGCGTCAATCTGTCGATCATTTATCTTCGGGCAAATCATCTTCAGGCAAACCATATGCAAATAACAACCGGCCAGTCCCGCGCCCGACTGGCGAAAAGGCAGCCAACGCCGCATCGCGAGCAAAAACCGGCGGCAAACCGGCAAAGCCAGCAGGCAAACGCCCGGAGTCAAATCCAAAAAAAACCGTTCCGACATCGCTGACAAGCCGCCGTATCGTCTATGATCTGCTGGTCGCCGTTGAGGAAGGCGTGCAGCTTGATAAGGCGCTTTCATCCAATCATGAATTACCCAAACTAGAAGATCGTGATCGCCGTTTTGTTCGTTTGCTAGCAACAACCAGCCTTCGCCATCGCGGCCAATTAGAGCGCGTGCTTGCCCCGCTTGTTGCGCGCAAACCATTTGGCGCACAAGCCAATGCCAATCTTATCCTGCTAATGGGCGCAGCGCAGCTTTTGCTGTTAAAAACAGGGGCGCATGCCGCCGTTGACAGCACGGTTGAGTTGATGCGCCAAACCGGATTTGACCGATTATGCGGGCTTGCCAATGCGGTCATGCGCCGCCTTACCCGTGAAGGCGAGAGCTTGTTTGAAGCCACCAGCCATATGGATAATCTGCCAAGCTGGTTGCAACAAAGCTGGCGGCATTATTGGGGAGAGGAAGCCACCACCGCCATTGCCGATCTTGCCATGCTGCCACCGCCGCTTGATATTTCCGTCAAAGACGATGCCGCCGGATGGGCGGTCAAGCTTGACGCCCGCCTGATTGACAATCACAGCCTGCGCCGTGAATTTGATGGCGACCCATCTTTGCTTGTCGGTTTTGATGAAGGCGCATGGTGGGTGCAAGATGCCGCCGCTGCCTTACCAGCCCGCCTGTTAAATATCGCCAAAGACGAAGCAGTTATTGATTTATGTGCAGCGCCCGGTGGCAAAACCGCGCAATTGATTGCTGCTGGTGGCCGCGTCACCGCGATTGATAATAGCCGCAAACGGCTCGACCGGTTACGGCGCAATTTGAAACGCCTGAAGCTACCCGCTGATCTTGTGCTTGCCGATGGTGTCGGCTATAGCCCCGATGCGCCAGTTGATGCGGTTCTTGTCGATGCGCCTTGTTCGGCAACCGGCACGGTGCGGCGACGGCCCGATATTCTGAACCAGCGCGAAGCCGAAGACATTATTGCCTTACAGCAAATCCAATGGGATCTGGTAACAAATGCGCTTGGCTGGCTTCGTTCGGGTGGCCGCATGGTTTATGCCACCTGTTCATT